>OJKP01000212.1_pt1 | contig 47036 bp, 35 predicted proteins | sample 1596521 | NCBI WGS metagenome assembly OJKP01 (sample SAMEA4350130, study PRJEB24818) | metagenome | biome: human; feature: gut; material: faeces | place: Denmark | collected 2013-09
CGCATGCAGCAGAAGCTCATGAATGTGAGGGTAAGATGCGTGGCTGCCGATTCCATATATGCCAATAATGCCAACCGAAAGTTCTGTACAAAATATGGAATATCCACATCCTTTGTACGCAAGGGAAGGGCGGCCAGGGATGAATCCTTGAGAAAGGTTCTCAGAAGTGAACTCTCCAAGGAAAGGGCCACCCGGTTTGAAGGCAGCTTCGGCACTCAAAAGCAACATTACTCACTCTCAAGGATAAAGGCACGGAACAAGAAGACGGAAATCCTTTGGATTTTCTTTGGAATACATACGGCAAATGCCATACTGATGATAGATAAGGTCAGGAACAGAGCGGTGAGAGCAGCATGATATGATTTTACCAAAAAAATCAGAAGAGGTCGTCAGACTTCTTCCGGAACGTCATGTCCTGTCGGATAGATTTTTTAAGAAAACACAGAAAAATGGCAATAAAAATGGCATATGAAGTGATTATACTGGGTCATCTTCATATGCCATTGTATTTTTTAGAGACATTTACTGAATATCCCTAATTACTTGCCTTACCGCACTGCTTTTGGCGGCGTGCCAAAATGAAACACCTGTAGAAAGGACACACAGAGCGGAATTCAAACTTACATTGGCTGGAGAGATAGACCAACTCTACCTAAGCCGAGTTAATGATAATGGTTTTGCCGACGGTGATGTGATGGGAGTGTACGTGGTAGACTACGTAAGCCAGCAGCCAGGCAAATTGCAGGCATCAGGCAATAGGGGTACTAATGTTAAACATACTTTCGATGAACCCAACTTTAAATGGAATTCTTCTTACGATATATATTTCCGCGATGATAAGACTCCGGTAGACATCTACGGATATTATCCATACTCCGCAAATAATCCCGAAGACCCCGAAAATTATGCTTTCCAAGTACAGCACGACCAGCAGATTGCCGCTCACGATGGTCTACTGAGCGGTTATGAGCAGAGCGATTTCTTATGGGGAAAGGTAGCGAAGGTCTATGCTACAGAGCACGTTATCCGCTTGCCGATGAAGCATCGCCTGGGCAACGTATGCGTAAAGCTGAAAGAAGGCAAAGGCTTTTCGCAAGGCGAATGGGCGGAACTTAAGAAGACGGTAATGGTGCTTAATACTACCACAGATGCATTGATAAACCTTTCTACCGGCGAGTGCACACCGCAAGGCGAAGCTAAAGAGGCAAGCATCTTGCCACACGAGCACGAAGGCGAGTACCGTGCCATTGTAGTGCCGCAAACGGTGGGTAGCGGCAAGACTCTTTTCTCTATTACTGTGGGAAGCGTGGCTTATAAGTTCTCTAAAGATGTGGCTACGGTGTACGAGGCTGGAAAAATGACCAACTTTACAATAGAAGTAAATAAGAAAGCCGCTACAGGCGACTATGAATTCCGTCTTACTGGTGAGAGCATTACTCCATGGGAGGCAGACATCGCCTCGCACGAAGGAAATATGAAAGAGTATGTGGTGATAAATGTGCCTAAGGCTGGTACGCTGAAAGAGTGCATCGCAGCGGCGGGCAAAGACTATACGCGTATACAGAGCCTAAAGATTACAGGACAAATAGATCATGGAGACATTTATTTATTGCGGCATGATATGAAGGAACTTTCTTCGTTGAATTTAAAAGAAGCAAGGACTGATGGTGAAATAATTGAACGTGAATTTGATTCAGAAATTTCAAATCGGTTCTATAATATAGTATTGCCGGATGATTTGACAACTATAGGCCGTCGTGCTTTCCGACACCAATCTATTAGTGGCTCTCTAATTATTCCGGAAGGAGTAACATGGATAGGGGATCAAGCATTTTTGGAATGTGTGAATTTGACAGGGATTTTGTCATTGCCTTCCACATTAAGAGGAATTAGTTATATGGCATTTGAAGGCTGTAAATTCACTTGTGAATTATTATTGCCTCAGAATTTAAATAGTTTAGGCTTTAGGGCATTCTGTCAATGCAGTGGCCTTTATGGAAATCTTATCTTACCAGAAGGATTATCAGAAATAGAAGAATCTGTATTTTCAGGATGTTCAAATCTCTCAGGCGATTTGAACATTCCTAAGAATGTAAAAAAGATAGAGAATGGTGCTTTTGGGGGCTGCTCCGGATTGAATGGAAGATTAACACTACCAGATGGGTTGGAAAGCATAGGTAACGATGCTTTCAGTTCCTGCCGATTTAGAGGCCCATTGATCTTACCGTCCACATTGAAAAGTATAGGCAGTAACGCTTTCAATTATAATATGTTCTCCGGAGAATTAAAGCTTCCTTCATCATTGCAGGGATTAGGCTCTAATGCTTTCGTTGGTTGTTCTCGCATTAGCGGTACATTAGAAATCCCTGAGAATATAACAGCTATCAAGGAACAGGCGTTTTCGGGTTGTAGCAGTATAGAAAAACTTGTTTTACCTTCTACAATGGATGTTATTCAGTCTGGTGCGTTTTACGATTGCTATGGCTTAGGAAGCATTGTCTGCAATGCAGTAAATCCGCCTTATGTAGAAAGCTCAGCATTCGGTGGTGTATCTAAAAGTAATGTTGTAGTAGAGGTGCCAGAAGCGTCTTTGGCGTCTTATCGCACAGCTTCCGGATGGAGTGATTTTAAGAAAATTGTGGCGCATCATGAATTGATATGTAGTCCTGACTCTGTAGTTGCGCTTAATGCATCACTACAGAAAAAGTTGGTTATTAATGCCGAAAGCGATTGGGAAGTAGAAAAATGCCCATCGTGGTGTCATTTGGATAAGACTTCCGGTTCTAAGAAAACCGAAGTTACGCTTACCATAGATGCACTTGCCAAGGGGCAAGAACCTCGTGAGGATGATATTGTATTTGTTCTGAAAGATAAAGGCTATACCGCCAGCTGTGGCGTATCGCAATGCAGTTATGATTATGACGAAGACGAAGTTATTACCCTGCAGAAAGCTACTCGTGGAAATGGCGTGAACTTGGTATTCTTGGGCGATGGATATAATAATAAAGATATAGCTAATGGCACATACCTTAAAGATATGAAACAGCAAATGGAATACTTCTTCGGTGTAGAGCCTTATACTACTTATCGAGATTATTTCAATGTATATACCGCCATCGCTTTGAGTCAGGAAAGCGGTGTGGGTACAGTGAATACGCTTTGCGATAATAAGTTCGAAACTACGTTTACAGGTGGAGCGTCGTTGATGTGCAATACAAACGATGTATTTAAGTATGCTCTGCGTATGCCTACCGTAAACAGTGGTAATCTTAACCAAACGCTTATAGTTCTTACCCCTAACACTACAGATTATGGCGGCGTAACAAGTATGTGGGCAGATGGTTCTGCTATCGCCATCACTCCAAAGAGCGCCGATGATTATCCGTACGATTCGCGTGGAATTGTGCAGCACGAAGCCGGTGGTCATGGCTTTGGTAAGTTGGGCGATGAATATATCTATCACAATTCGTTTATTCAGACTTGTCCACTTTGCATGCCCGCATTTGAAACTGCCAAATCCAATGGCTGGTACGAAAATCTGTCGCTTACTGGTAAGATGCACGAAGTGCCTTGGTCGCACCTTATCTTTAACGATAAGTATAGTGCGGTGGTAGATATATACGAAGGCGGATTTATGCATAATCGTGGCGTGTTCCGCTCGGAACTGAATAGCTGTATGAACAATAATATCCCTTACTTCAGCACCATCAGTCGCGAAGCCATAGTGAAACGCATCAAGCAATATGCCGGCGAAACCTACTCGTTCGATGAGTTTGTTAAGAACGATAACCCAAACCCCGGCAGTCGCTCTACTCGCTATAATGTAGCGCCATGGAACAAACTCAGCGATAAGCCCGCTCCAAACCACAGTCAGCCTATCATTCATAAAGGCTCTCCTAAGTTTTGAGAAAGTTAAAACAATTATTTAATTACAGACCAATTAAACCATTATGAAACAAGTAATAAGTAAAGCCATACATACATTAATTCCGTCTGGCATAAGCATAATGCTGGTAGGGCTTATGGCTTTTCCATCGTGCACAAGCCACAATCTGCAGTCGGATAGCGAAGACCCGGATATAATGAAATTCCATGTGCTTCATCCCGATGCGGCAGGTTCTCGCGCCACGGAAACCGGATTCGAGAATAACGACCGTATAGGTCTCTTCGTTACAGAAGAAAAATCACTGCTACAGATAGGCGGTAACTACGTAAACAATGCCAAGCTTACATACACCGCACCCGAGTGGAAAACAGAAACACCCGTGTACTGGAATAACGGAACTTACGATGTTTACGCCTATGCACCATACAGTCAGTCCATCAATTCCATTTCCGACTATCAGTTTAGCGTGGCATTAGATCAGACTTCGCAAGGATATAATGAAAGCGATTTCTTATTCGCCTCGGCAAAGTCGCAAACCGCTTCTGCAGCAGGTGTGCCTTTGCAGTTCAGGCACTGCATGAGCAGGGTATGCATTCGCTTGGTTAAAGGTCGCGATTACGATGGCGACTTGCCAGACGACGCTAAAGTCTATATTCATAACACCGTGCCTCAGGCTACTATAGACCTTAGTGCCGGAATAGCTACAAAATATATGTACGGACGCGAAGCCACCATCACCGCACGCAACGAAGGGAATCATAAGTTTGGTGCCATTTTGGTTCCGCAGCGTATAGACCGCCGTCGCCCACTGTTCGAAGTAGTAATGAAAGGAGTAGCGTATCTGGTAGAAGATAACTTCGTATTCCGTATGGGCATGTGCCACACCATATCGCTTGTTATCTCTAAAGCTCCAGAGCAAGTAAAGATAGAGATAGGCGGAGAAATAGAGAACTGGAACAAAGAACAATAACATTTAATACTTAAAGATATGAAAAAACAGAATTTATTCGGCTCATTATTGGCAGCTTGTCTCATGGCATCTTGTTCTTCTGGCAGCTCGGACGAAATTATTCCGTCGGCACCTGAGAAACCGGCAGAAAAACTTCCTATAACCATTACAACTCAGTTGAGCCGCATTACGGATAACTCGTTCGATAGCGGAGATAAGATAGGTGTTTATGTGGTGAACTATTCCGGCGGAACTGCCGGCACGCTGAAAAACAGCGGAAATCATGTAAACAACATGGACTTTACTTACTCAGGCACATGGAATCCGGATGCACCTATCTATTGGGCAGATAATTCTACTCATGCCGATTTCTACGTTTATCATCCGTACGTAAGCAGCGTAGCCGATGTAACAAAGTTGGCGTTTACAGCTATGGATAATCAGTCCGCCGAATCAGATTATAAGAAGAGCGACTTTGTTTACGGCAAGACGGCGAACGTAGCCCCCACAGCCGAAGCCGTAAAAGTAATGACTTCGCACATGATGAGTAATATGCACATCACCGTGAAGCCCGGAAACGGTTTCACCGCCGAGTCGTTGAAGGCAGCCGATGTAAAGGTAGCAGTAAACGGCCTTAAGACTAACGCCACTATCAATTTGTCTACCGGCACCATCAGTGCCACAGGCGATGCAAAGACTTGCACCCCTTGGCTCTCTGGCGAAACATATAAGCTATTGGTAGTGCCTCAAACCGTAGAGAGCACCCAGCTTATCACCGTAACCATAAATGGCAAGCCGTATAATCTCACCAAGGCTTTCACCTTCGAAAAGGGTAAGGTATATAATTGTCCGGTAGTAGTCACCAAGACTAACAACGGCATCAACGTAGGCATCAATCCATGGGAAACCGATGGCGAAGACCACGGTGGTACTGCGGAGTAATAGCTATTTTGTATCATAATTAATATCACCTGAAAATAGCGGACTGAAAGCCCAACGAGTCAACAGCCCGCTATTTTCATAAGGTAATAACACCTTAGTATTCAGGCTTAACACGATTAGAAAATGAGATGTATAATCGTTTATTCGTTTTAATTTTATACTTTTGTGTAAAACATGTATTTAGCACAATAAAATTGAAGCATTATGAAATATCCGGTTGGCATACAGACATTCGAAAAGATAATTGAAGGAGAGTTTGTCTATGTTGATAAAACAGATTTGGTATATTCTTTGGTGAAGGAAGGACAAATATATTTCTTGAGCCGTCCCCGACGCTTCGGAAAAAGTCTGTTGCTCTCTACACTTCGAGCTTATTTCGAAGGCAAAAAGAATCTGTTCGCAGGTCTAAAGATTGATGCTTTGGAGCACGACTGGCACGTTCATAAGGTATTTCATTTCGATTTTAATGGCACTAATTTTTCGGAGCCTAACGCTCTGAACATGAAAATCGAAGGCTATCTGCACGATTGGGAAAAAGAATACGGAATAACTCCGGAGGTAGATTTTAATTTGGGTTCTCGTTTCAACCGCATCCTACAAACCGCTGCCGAACATACAGGACGAGGCGCTGTAGTCTTAGTCGATGAGTACGACAAACCACTGCTCGATGTACTAGAGAAAGATCCTGAGTTATTGGAGCAGAATCGTGAAATTCTTAAATCGTTCTATTCCGTATTCAAACAAGCCGATGCTTCACTCCGTTTCGTCTTCCTTACTGGTGTTACAAAATTCTCGCAAGTAAGCGTGTTCAGTGGTTTCAACCAGCCGCTTGATATCAGCATGACCGAGAAGTTTGAAGCCCTCTGCGGCATTACTGAAGAAGAATTACATACGCATTTTGCTAAACCTATCAGTAAAATGGCTGAATCGGATGGATGTACAGAAGAAGACATTCGTCAGAAACTGAAACGTCATTATGACGGTTATCATTTCAGCAAGAATATGGCTGATATCTACAATCCGTTCAGTCTCTTGAATGCCTTTTATAATAATGATGTCCGCGATTATTGGTTTGCCAGCGGAACGCCTTCTTACTTGATTCGCTTGATGAATCATTTTCATGAGGGCATTGATGAACTTACCAATAAATTCTATCTTCCGGATGAATTCATCAACTATAAAGCCGATGTGGAATATCCATTGCCGATGATTTATCAAAGCGGATATCTTACTATTAAGGATTACGATAAGGAATCGAATCTTTTCTTGCTCGACTTCCCAAACAATGAAGTAAAGAGCGGCTTCTTGGCTATGATTGATACGAAGGGTTACGCTCGTCCGTACGAAGCGGATGCTCGCCAAGTATATAAGATAGGTGTAAACTTCTCTTCCGAAACCGGGACTATAGAAGAATGGGAGAGTAAGTGAAGGCGTTTTTCAATATAAATGCTTACTTTTGCGCCGAATTACTCTAAGAACTTATGGGAATAGTTACTTTTATAAAGAAATGGACACTGTTGTGTGCCCTTTTGTTCGGAACAATTGTATATCTGCTGTTTTCTGAAATACCCGTGTTGCAACCTATCGGATATGCCGTGGGACCTTGGTGCGTAGACCTTGTGCCGTATGTTATCTTCGCCCTGCTCTACGTAACATTCTGCAAAATCGATATGGAGAATATGCGCCCACGTACTTGGCACTTTTTGTTGCAATCCATAAGAACAGCGCTTTCCGCACTCTTCGTACTACTTATCTACCTGTTTGGCGATGCCAACGCAGATGCCAAGATAGTACTCGAAGGATGCTTCATCTGTTTTATATGTCCCACAGCGGCAGCGGCAGCAGTAGTTAGCGAAAAACTCGGCGGCAGTATCGCCTCGCTTACTGTCTATACATTGATAGCCAACATTGTGACGAGCATAATTATACCGTTCTTCTTCCCGATGGTAGAGAAAGGTACTGACATCACCTTCCTTTTCGCCTTCTTTATGATTCTGAAACGAGTAGTATCTGTACTGCTTCTTCCGTTGTGTCTTGCCTTGCTTACACGTCGCTATTTGCCAAAGCTTGCGGCTCAGATAAAGAAATTCAAAAATCTGGCCTTCTATATGTGGGCGTTTAATCTTACAATAGTTACTGGCATGACCGTGCATAACATTATAGAAGCCCAAGTAGGTGGTTGGACTCTCGCACTTCTTGTTATCCTTCCGCTTTTCATCACTCTCATACAGTTTAGTATAGGCAAATGGGTAGGAGGTTTCTACGGCGAAAGGGTTAGTGCCGGACAAGCTCTTGGTCAGAAGAATACCATAGTAGGTATATGGCTCACCGTAACTTTCTTGAATCCGGTGGCTGCCGTAGCGCCCGGCGCATACGTGCTTTGGCAGAATCTGGTTAACTCATGGCAGATTTGGTGTAAAGAGAAGTATGGTTATTTGAAGTGGTAACTGTGTAATAGGTAAAATTCATAAACACAACTCCAAGCATAAAATTGTCAAATGAAAGAATGCGATAAGTTGTTCGACTTATCGCATTCTTTCATTTGAAACATCGCATTCTTTCACTCTACCATTCGTATTCTTTTAATTTTTCATCGCAATGTTTTATTACCCCATTCAGAAGGTGTTGTAGAGCCGTTTTTTATTCAAAATCTCCCATTAACCATTTTAGGGCATTAATTCTTTTGATGCCATTATAATCGGCTGTAGGGTCTTCGTCTAGAGTAAGTATAAACTTAGGATATTGGTCGTTTATTTGTTGCAAAGAAGCCAATTCACGTTTTAAGGTAGCTTCGTCTCTAACGGTAGCCGCTACTTGATAATACGTGATGTCATTTTCATCAATTGCAACGAAATCAACTTCTAAGTCATCCACCTTTCCGATATATACTTTCTTCTGGCGATGAAGCAATTCCAGATAAACTATGTTCTCTAAGATGCGGCCTGCATCGAAAGAGCGTGAACCCAGAAGCATTCTTCTCAAGCCTATATCTACAAGATAATACTTGCCTAGCGTTTTAAGTAATTGCTTGCCCTTTATGTTGAATCTTTTGGCCTCGTACACGAAGAAAGTTTCGCAAAGAGATGTCAGGTATCGTTCTACTGTTTTCTGATCAATTTTTCTGCCGTCGGCTGTCATGATATCAGCAATGCGCTTGGTAGATAACATGTTGCCTATATTATCAGCCGTGAAACGGATAACACTTTCCAGCATCATTACATCAGACAGTTTCTTTCTGCTCATTATGTCTTTCACTACAATGGTGTTATATAAGCCATTTAGGTAGTCGCTGATTTCTGATGCGGTGTCTAACTCAAGAGTGTAAGGGAAACTGCTTCTTGTGATGTAATCCATATAAACCTTGGGGAGATTGTCGGTCTCGCCAACGCATTCTACATACTCTCTAAATGAAAGCGGAAGCATGGCGATTTCTACATATCTTCCTGATAACAATGTGGCTATTTCGCTTGATAACATATAGGCGTTCGATCCCGTAATATAAAGATCTACCGTTGGCTTCAAGTTGAGACTGTTTATTATGTCAGGGAAATTCTCTACATGCTGTATTTCGTCAAAGAAGAAATAAGTCATTTTATCTTGAAGTATCAATGGCTTGATATAAGAGTATAGACGGTGCGGATCACGAAGCTCATAGAAATCGTAATCTTCAAAGTTTAGATAGACGATTTGATTATCGTTTACACCTTGCGCTTTAAGCCAGTCACGATAAATCTCCATTATTGTTGACTTACCGCAACGACGAATGCCTGTTATCACTTTTATAAGTTTCTTGTCTTTAAAGGCAATTAGCTTATTAAGGTATTCTGTTCTTTCTATTCGTTTCATATCACTTTATTATTCTCTGGTTCTATATTTGCTGCTAATATACGATTTTTTTAGGCATGAGCGTCCTAAAACTTCAGCAAATAAGAAAGTTTTAGGACTCTATGCCTAAAACTCCTGAAAAATGGAAAGTTTTAGGACTATATGCCTAAAACTTTTGCACCGACAATGGCGCATCGAATTACTAAATAATTGAAAATTATCCGACGTAAGGGACGGCTTTTTTAATTTTATTACTACTTTAGTCGAGTCTGACGAAGATTCATAAACTTTTATCTGCAACACTAAGTTAAGTGAATCTTCTGATATGGCCCCCTCATTTTAATTGTATAGTTTTAAAAGTGTTGCGTAATTAAGTATTAAAAGCAAAATGAATCCATTCTTTAAAACCGGTTTGTTTGGATTATCATTGGCAAGTATGATTTTAGCGTCATGCTCGTCGGTTAAGACCATTAAGGCAGACTATGATGTAGTGCCTTCTCCACTTGAAGTTCTTGAAACCAATCAGTCAGCTTTCCTGCTGAAAAATGGTATTTCTGTTTATTACCCCAAAGGTAATGAAATGATGAAAAGAAATGCCGAGTTCCTTGCTTCGTATGTTAAGGAACAGACTGGCATCGACCTTAAAATACAGGAAGGAGACGACGCTGACAATGGAATTCTCTTGAAGTTAGGACTGGAAGCTGAAAATCCTGAGGCATATAAACTTAATATAAAGAACGACAAAATAGTTATAAGCTCGCCTACAGAAGCAGGTGTGTTTTATGGTATTCAGACACTGCGTAAGTCTGTATCAGTGCACGAAGGCTCCAACATTGAATTGCCATCGGCAGAAATATTCGACTATCCAAGATTCAGCTATCGTGGTATGATGCTTGACGTAGGTCGTCATTTCTTTACGATGGATGAAATCAAAACTTATATAGATATACTTGCTCTTCATAATATCAACCGTTTCCATTGGCATCTGTCTGAAGACCAGGGATGGCGTATCGAGATTAAGAAATATCCGAAGTTGACTGAAGTTGGAGCTTATCGTAAGGAAACTGTTATAGGACATAATTCGGGCAAGTACGACGGCAAGCCTTACGGTGGTTTCTATACGCAGGAACAGGCAAGAGAGATTGTAGAATATGCTGCCCAGAGATATATTACTGTTATTCCTGAAATCGACTTACCGGGACATATGCTTGGGGCTTTAGCTGCATATCCTGAATTGGGATGTACTGGCGGTCCGTATGAAGTGTGGACTCATTGGGGTATATCGGACAATGTTTTATGCGCCGGAAACGACAAGACTATTAAGTTTATACAAGATGTATTGTCTGAAATTATAGATATATTCCCGTCGGAATACATCCATGTGGGAGGTGATGAGTGTCCTAAAACCCAGTGGGCGAAATGTCCTAAGTGTCAGGCCAAAATAAAGCAGTTAGGTTTGAAGAGTGATGCTAAACATACTAAGGAAGAGCGTCTTCAGAGCTATGTTATCAATGCAGCCGAGAAATTCCTTAACTCAAAAGGTCGTCAGATGATAGGTTGGGATGAGACACTTGAAGGTGGATTGGCTCCGAATGCTACAGTTATGTCATGGCGTGGTGAAGGCGGTGGAATTGAAGCTGCCAAACAGAAGCATGATGTTGTTATGACCCCTAATACATACTTGTATTTCGACTATTATCAGTCGAAGGATACTGATAACGAGCCTCTAGCTATTGGCGGTTATCTTCCTGTAGAGCGTGTATATAGCTATGAGCCGATGCCTTCTTCTCTTACTCCTGAAGAACAGAAATATATAATCGGTGTTCAGGCTAATCTTTGGACAGAGTATGTTCCCGAATTCAGCCAGGCAGAGTATATGGTTCTTCCTCGTATGGCAGCTCTTTGTGAGTCGCAGTGGTGTGCGCCCGATAAGAAAAACTATAATGAGTTCCTTCAGAGACTTGTAAGACTTGTTGATATTTACAAGCTTAAGGGTTGGAATTACGCGAAGCATATTTTTAATGTGATGCTTGCTTTGACTCCGGATACTGAAAACGGTACACTCGATGCTTCTGTTCGTACTATAGATAATGCGCCTGTTTATTATACTCTTGATGGCACAGAGCCTACAGAGAAGTCTCAGAAATACACTGAAGTGGTTAAGATAAACGAGCCTTGCATTTTGAGAACTGTAGCGATACACCCTAATGGAAAATCGCATGTTACCACAGATACAATTTCATTCAGCAAATCGTCTATGAAGCCTATCACAATGCTTCAGCCTATAAATAATCAATATAAGTATGCGGGCGAATCTGTTCTGGTTGATGGATTGAACGGTAATATGAACTATAAGACAGGTCGCTGGTTGGGATTCTACAAGAACGATTTGGAAGCTGTAATCGACCTGAAAGAAGCTACAGAAGTTTCTTCTTTCACAATGCGCTCATTAGTAGAAAAAGGTAACTGGATTTTCGGAACAAGAGGCATCACCGTTTCTGTTTCTGACGATAATAAGACCTTTAAGGAAGTGGCTTCAGAGTCATATCCGGCAATGAAAGAAACAGATCCAAACAAGATTTACGTTCATAACTTGAAGTTCTCTCCTGTAAAGACTCGTTATGTAAAAGTGAAAGCGTTGACAGAGCACAGCATCCCATCATGGCACGGCGGAAAAGGAAACCCTGCCTTCTTGTTTGTTGACGAACTTACTATTGAGTAATACTGATATTTTTAGAAAGTAAAAGAGCGACCTTCGGGCCGCTCTTTTTGTGTGTTTATTTACCTTTGCTATACACTCTTTCAATAAGTACTCCGGTGCTGTCGGGAGTGCGTCCGCCTAGCAGGTGAAGGTAAGAAACTCCGTGCTCGGTACGGTTATTGCATTTAATGGTGTGTCGTTTCTTTTTATCTACCCATACTGTAGCGTTTTTGTTTTCTTCCCACTTCACCACTACATCATGCCAGCGATTATCTTTTATTCCTAAATCTTTTCGGTTGATGGAAACGACGTACAATCCTTCGGCTGCAGAAACGCTGTCTGTGGGGTTAAACCAACGGTCGTTAAGTATCAGACGGATAGGTTTGGAGTCTTTCTGCAAATTGATGCGCACGCCAACTTCGCCGTTTCGTGTGGCAGGGAAGTTCCATAAAGCTCCATCTGTATCATCTAAGAGAGAATCGTTGGGAGTATATCCTATGCGCATAACTTTGCGTTGCGGATTATCGGGATGGCTTATCAGCAGAGGGGCTTCCTGACGGTTGTAACAGCAGTGTCCCACGATACCTTTATAATAACGGAATGCCGACCAATTAGTCAATCCTTCGCTGAAGTCGCACGCTCTTTCTTTCTCGTAGAGCCACTTCACATCAAAAAGAAGCAACTTGCGGCATAGCTTGTGTTGTCCGGCAGAAACGAGTACCTTGCCCGGTGCCACCTCTACCGCCTGCACCTGATGCACGCTTTTATCTTCGCCCGGACGCGTAGTGCCAAAGTTGCTTGAGTTTCGCTCATCATTAAGCAACAGCTCGCGGAAACCTGTCCATGTTTTTCCGTCGTCTTCTGAGATAGCTACATGCAGAGCATCGCGATTTGTAAACACATCATCCCACACACCGTTGGCTGTAGGCAGTTCGGGTAGGGGCGTAGTGTTGCACCAGAAGAACAGCAGTCTGCCGTCGGTTAGTCTGTGCAATGTAGGCATGGTGATTGTTCCATAGAAAGGCGAAGGAGTAGCTTCGCTCCAAGTCTCACCTCCATCCGAAGAGAACGATTGATAATGCTTATCTTGCGCAGTACGCATTATCATCCATAGCCGTCCGTCGTTAAGCTCTACGATGGTAGGCTCTACAGCGCCGTGATTCCATCTTACCCCCTGATGAAATCCACCCTTTACATGAGGAGGTGCCGTAACTTTGCTGGAGGCTTTCCATGTGCGTCCGTCATCGTCGGAATAATAAACAAAAGAACCGCTGCGGTCGGTACGGTGAGCACCCGAGATAATGCGCTTGCCATTACGGATAAAGATAGGTGGCTTATTCATAATGCCCGCTTCGTTATCTATAACCGTGATGGTACGTCCGCCATTCAGTCCGCCTTCGGTGCGCATGGCATATACCTTATTATTTACGCAGAACAGACGGATGTATTCTCCGCTTACGGGCGAGCATTGATCGGCGTAAGTCAACTCATATGGCAGATATACCTTCTTCCAAGTAAATCCGTTGTCGCGGCTCGATAGATAAAGCGGCTTGTTCTCTTCTGGGTGAGCACCGTAATTATAATGCCTTATTTCTCCGTCGCTCATGCGCGACAAGCCGATGAAAGCATCGGAAGGAGCAACGCCTGTAATGCGGGGAGCCGACAGACTATCCAAATTATTTTGGGCAGCGGCAGGCAGTTGCAATGACAGAACGCCGGCCATGCTTATGTAGAATAAGTATTTGTTCATAGAATTATTATCGATTGTTATTTTTTAATTATTGTAAAAGAATTCGTATATAAGATGTCTGATTGCCGCCTTAGGATGATGCCATATCATGCGAGGTCCGGCATAGCGCATAGCTTGACATATCCGTTCACGCATCACCGGCTTATAACAATGGATGGGGCATTTCTTGCAAGTAGGCTTTTTCTCGCCGAACTTGCAGTGCTCCAGTCTGGCATGCGCATAATCCAATAATGCCGAGCAGTCATCGCAAAGTCCTGCATGACAATGCTTCTTGCCATGACAGTAAATCTTTATCATCTGAAAAATTGTATCTTTCTCTTGTTCTATGCGTGTCATTACATTTGTTTCTTTTCTATTTCGTAAAGATATAAAATATACCAATAAACCATGGGATTCTGTCGTTTTTTAATGAATATTCGCAAGTTGTCGGTTTAATTCATTAGCTTTGTAATCAGTTGAGAAAGCACTTATAAACCTAATACAATAATAAGTTTGTTTACTATGAAGAGATACTTCGCTATACTTGCATTTGCCCTTTGCTGCGTAGGTATATTGAAAGGACAAACCGCAGCAGATTCTTTGACAATAGTTTCCGCAAAGTGGGAGGTGACGCATCATCAAAATGGAATAGTGTGCAAAAGCGTGTCTTTACCTATGCTTTATAATTGTCCGCAAGTAATTAATCTGATAGAAATTGATCCTAGCAAAGGAATGAAAGCGAGAGTAGGCATATCTGAAGGAATGAAAAGGACAAGCTTTATAGCCGCTGAACATCATGCACTTGCTGCCATTAACGGTTCTTATTTTAATATGAAGCAAGGCAATTCTGTATGCTTTCTGAAAAGGGATGGACTTGTGATTGACACTACTACAATAGGCGAATTTAATCTGCGTGTTACGGGAGCTATCTATGAACGAAAAGGAAAGCTGAAGTTGATTCCGTGGAGCAGAGAAATCGAGAAAAAATATAAACGTAAACGTGGAACGGTGTTGGCGTCAGGGCCGTTGTTGTTAGAGAACGGCAAGGCGTGCGACTGGAGCCGATGCGAAGAGAATTTCATCCAAACCAAGCATCCACGCAGTGCTGTCTGCACTACTAAGGACGGAAAGATTCTGTTGATAACGGTAAACGGACGTTTTCGCGGTCGTGCCGAAGGGATAAATATCCCCGAGTTAGCACATCTGCTTAGAATGTTAGGCGGAAAGAACGCACTGAATCTCGATGGCGGTGGCTCTACAACATTATGGTTATCGGGAGCACCGGATAACGGCATCGTAAATTACCCTTGCGACAACAGAAGTTTCGATCATGCCGGAGAACGCCGAGTGCCGAATATCGTTTATATTTATAAGTAATCTTATCACTTGTTGGTCATTTCCAGGTCTGATTCTGCCGCCATCAACGCCTGCTCTTCGGACATTGCGTAAGTCTTGCCAATGTGAGGTATCGGAGCTGTTGACGCATCTATCTCTCCACGCAACCGCTCTTTAAGCTTTGTGTTTCTTTTAGTCACCGTCAAGTTACGTATGGCATAGGCGAGAGCTTTAGGCTGACCTATGAGCACGCATATCTTCTTGGCTCTTGTTATGCCCGTATATATAAGGTTTCGCTGAAGCATCACAAAGTGAGTCATCAGTATCGGAATTACAACGATGGGGTATTCCGAACCTTGCGCCTTATGTATGGTGGTGGCATAAGCCAATGTTACCTCATCGAGTTCCGATGCTTCGTATTCTACCAGATTATCGTCGAAGCGAACGAATAGCGTGCGGTCTTCCATGCTTACCTGCTCTACTATTCCTATGTCACCATTAAACACATTCTTGTCGTAATTATTTCTCACCTGCATTACGCGATCGCCCAACTTATAAGTCGTTCCGCCACGGCTGATTCCAAGGTTCGACGTGTTAAGTGCTTGCTGCAGCATCATATTCAGATTAGTGGCTCCTACCACGCTTCGCTGCATAGGCGTAAGCACCTGAATGTTATTCAGCGGTTGGTTATAGGCCTTGGGCAGACGATGCTTTACGAGCTTCACTATTTCTTCTGCCACTTGCTCCGGCTCTTCGTTCTTTATAAAGAAGAAATCAGTCTGCTTGCCGTTGCTCGTATCAGGATAACGACCTTGATTGATGGCGTGGGCACTCATCACTATTCGGCTCGATTGCGCCTGACGGAAGATACGAGTCAGACGGACTACCGGTATCTTCTCCGAGTCGATAATGTCGCGCAGCACATTGCCGGCACCTACGCTTGGCAACTGGTCAATATCGCCCACCAACACCAAGCGCATGTTTTCAGGAATAGCCTTCATCAGATTATACATCAAGATTATATCTATCATAGAGCACTCGTCTACAATCAGCGCATCACCCTCTAGCGGATTCTCGTCATTACGCTTATAGCCGTCTTGCGGATTAAATTCCAGCAGTCGGTGAATGGTCTTTGCCTCCATGCCAGTAGCCTCGCTCATACGTTTAGATGCACGCCCCGTAGGAGCGGCAAGCAGAATTCGCATTCCTGCCGTCTTATAAGCTGCGATAATACCTTGCGTAGTAGTGGTTTTTCCGGTACCGGGACCGCCGGTAAGTACCATCACCTTAGAGCGTACCGCCTGTTTTATAGCGGCTATCTGCACTTCATCGTACTCTATGCCCGACACCTTTTCTATAGCCTTAATATCAGCTTTCAGTCCGAAAAGGGTAGGCGTTTGGTCTTGAAGCAGAGCCAACAACTTTTTCGCTGTTCCGCGTTCAGAGTGATAAAAAGGAGGCAGATAAATAGCTTCGTCTTCGCGGATAAGATCTTCCGAAGCAATCATCTCGGTGACGGCCTGCCGGATGGGTTCCTCATCGGCTTCGAGCAACTTCTTGGCGGTTTCTATAAGTTGTTCTTCTACGGCATAAACATGCCCTTCGTTCGAAAGCTCGTTCAGCGTATAGTTGATACCGCTTTTGCAGCGCCGCAAATCGTTTTTCTCGTAACCCATCTTACTGGCTATGCTGTCAGCGGTCTTGAAACCGATGCCCCAGATATCGTCCGCCAGTCGGTAAGGATTATCCTGCACCTTGTCGATGCTCTCCTTACCATATTGTCGATATATTTTAGCGGCGTAAGCAGTGCTCACTCCATACTGCTGAAGAAATAGCATCACGTTCTTTATGTCCTTCTGCTTCTCCCAACTTTCGCGAATCTTCTCTACGCGTCTCTTTCCGATTCTGGGTACCTCACGAAGTCGTTCTATATTATCTTCTATTATCTCGATGGTTTCCGTACCGAACTTCTCTACTATAAGATGAGCGAACTTAGGGCCGATACCCTTCACCAACCCGCTGCCCAAGTATTTCTCTATGCCGTAAACAGTGGCGGGCATAACCTCCTCCCACGTCTCGCACACAAACTGCCGCCCGTACTTTTTATCCACCTTCCAGTCGCCGTCGCATAATAGCACAGCCCCCACCGGAACATCCAGCAGGTTGCCCACTAAGGTAACAAGGTCAGAATAATCCTTCACCTTTACCTTCATTACAGAATATCCATTCTCTTGATTTTGGTAGGTAATGTGCTCTATTACGCAGCGCAACTTTATCATTTCTTCGTCTATTTTGATAAGATTATAAGTGCAAAGGTACAAAACTTAATCTCACTCATTACTTAGTAATAGTGATTTTGTTCCAATCCGTTAGGGAAGCGAGTAGGATGAATAAGCAATTGCCCATTGCTATCGCGTCCGCCTGTTTCATGATAAGGTCAGCACTTATGTTCACACGGTACGTGTTCCACGAGCTCCATCCCATTGTAGGCCTTTCGTAAGTCTGTGCCGAGAGTGCAAGCGTCATTGCCGCTGCCAATATGGTCGATAAATTCTTCTTGTATTTCATAGCTAGGCTTAATTATCGTTTACTTTTCATATAGTTCTATCGGCAGTCCGTCGGGGTCATTGAAGAAGATAAACTTCTTACCGGTTAATTCGTCGGTGCGTATCTGCTCATGTGCGATGTTTTTATTGTCGAGTTCGCTTACATCGGCTGCTATGTTGTCTACTTCGAAGGCGAGATGACGCAGTCCGGCGGCTTCGGGATAGGAGAGACGTGCGGGTGGGTTGGGGAATGAGAACAACTCTATTATATATGCATCGCCAAGATAGCAGTCGGCCTTCCATGAGTCGCGCTCCTTACGGTAATGTTCACTCTTTACTTTCAGTCCGAGTACATCAGTATAGAATTGTTTTGACCGCTCATAATCCGAGCAAATCACAGCTACATGATGAATCTTGTTTAGTTTCATAACTCGTTTTTTTTGTTTATAATGTTTTAATGTTATTGTTTTCTCTCTCAATCAGCAGTAATATCCTTTTCGCTTCAATTCCTCCGGCAAATCCGGTTAAACTGTGATTACTGCCAATTACCCGATGACAAGGAATAAGTATACTGATACCGTTTGCTCCGATAGCTTGCGCCACAGCTCTGATACCTTTAAGATTGGCAATGCTTAAAGCGATATCTTTGTAGCTCCTTGTTTCACCGTATGGTATTTCGAGTAATGCGTTCCACACTTGTTGCTGAAACTCCGTCCCTACAGGATGCAGCGGAATATCGAACGCCTTGCGAGTGCCGGCGAAATATTCGTCGAGCTGCTTCTTGGTTTGTTCCAGAACGTAGGATGTCTCTACTTTGAATTCAGCATTCATATACTTGGCCAGCCGATGCTTGTTGCGCTCAGCGCACGGCATCTCGTTCCAATCGCAAAGACATAGCTCGTTTCCCATAGATGCCAGAACTATTTCTCCGCAAGGCGAGTTGTAATATTGTATATGAATTGAGTTCATTATCTTTACTGCTGATGTTACAATTCCTTAGGGCATAGAAAGGCCGATATGTATATCACGCCTGCCATCGCCAGTGCCGAGCCTAATCCTACATAGAAAGAGGCAATAAACGATGACGGTACGGCAGGACATCTTCTGAACAACACGCCGAATGTAATCATGAAAGCCATGATAAGGTATGACTTCACGGGCATCATGTGCCATACTTTTCGTTTCTCCACTTCAATATCACGGATGCGTCGCACATTCTTGAACAGCATCTTTATGAACATGGTAGAAAATAATATCATGGTGACAATACAGCCTAAAATCATTAATACGGATGTAGTGTCAAGGCTCATCCATGACATAATCCCGATTCTGCAGACATTAAATCCTGCGAACAACCAGATGATTCCGGCAATAAAAGAGAGTGACTTGGTATTCATATCTTTGTGTTATGAAGCGTTGATATATGGATGTAAAGGTACAAATAAAGCGTGAAGTTTTAGCTGTTTTGTCAATATTCCGTATATTATTAATACCTAACCGTTTCTTAATTGAGAAACTTGTTCTATATTTGTTGTATCACGTTAATATCAGTTATCGATTTAAAATATCAACTTTAAAACTTAAATATTATGAAAAAATACCTTTTGCTTTCATGCATGCTCGCTACAAGCGGAGTTTTCGCTCAACAAGCAGAAATAGATTTCGCTTTTAATAACTACCATAAATATTATAACGCTCAAACTAAAGATGCCAACAGCGAAAAAAGCGAAGCATTAAAGAAGCTGCGTAATTATTTCCATGACAATCCTTATAGGCTGAAGCCCGATGGCGAGAAAGCGAAAAGATTTCTTGCGCTGCTTAACGAAAACGGTACGTTCTCTGATATGGACGCTACGGAAAAAGGACTCGAAAAGAATGACATATATAATAAAGGATATGCCAATACAACTGACGACAGAGCCGGAATATTTATAGGCGATGCCATTCAAAGAGTATTTCTGATATGCTCAGCATACCGTTTGGACGAAATTCCTGCCGAAGAAGCCTTGTCGGATAAAGTGATGAAAGCTATCGTTCATTATGGAAAGCTGGAGATAGGCAGAAAGAACGACCGTCCACGTTTTCATGCTTCATGTTTCGCTATCCCAACCGCAGCGGTTAATGTATATTTCGCCATGCTCGATGAAATGGACAAGGCAGAAAGAGGAGAGGCGCGACCAATAGTAAAAGAGGCGTGTGATATGCTTAAGGTAGTAGGATTACAGGCATGGACTCAGCCGTTGCGAAACGATGCTACCGACAATAATGTGGTTTCAATAGAAAGATTCAGAAACCATGTGTGGTGGGTAGGCGGAAACGCTTTGGCGTATCGGTCATTGTTGCCTGTGGCAGCTATGTACAGCTCTATTCCTATGATAGACCTGTTGGCTGAAGTTTGCCGACGCGGCATCAGCATGACATCGCAGACTACATATTCCGATTCGTTCTGGACTGAAGGATTTACTGCCGACGGTGCCGGATGGGGCCACGGTATGCAATGCCTTGTATGGGGATATCCTATAGACGGCGCTTCTAACGCAATGAATATGCTGAAGATGCTTCAGGGAACACCTTGGGCGCAGAAACTCGACAAGACTAACACAGAAGCCTTGATGAATTTCTTCAGAGGAGGAAGCTGGTACTATTATAAAGGATACCGATTGCCGGGACTCGACAGAGGGTCGTATGTATATAGCCCTACGGAAAAAAGCATTCCTTACGCCAAGATGCTTGATGGAGTAATACAGAATTGGCTGAATTCGTTCACTGCAGAAGAACAGAAGGAACTGCTCGCTCTTCAGAAAGAAGTAAAGACCAACAGGATATTCATGAACGGTTATCCCACAGGACAATATTCAGGCGTAAGATGGTTCTTCAATAATGACGACCTCATGAAAAAGACTCCCGATTATCATATCGATATTAATATGGCGTCATACAGAACGGACGGTCTGGAGAGTGCCGCATTTGCCGACAATTATAATTTCTATCCTACAGACGGAGCCACATTGTTCCAGCGTTCGGGCGATGAATATTTCCATATCATGGGCGGTTGGGATGTAACGGCTATGCCTGGTGTAACAGCACGCGAGGGCATGGAAAAGTTACAGCCGGTAACAAACTGGAGAGGATATTGCAGTAAGCATAATTTTGCGGCAGGAGCTACCGATGGTCGTGAAAACGGTGTGGCAGGCATTGTCTTTGAAAAGATGAACGGCTCGGATAAAAAGGCGGTTAACGATAAAGGTGACGCTGGCAAGAATGGCATAAAGAACGAACTGCTCTACGGATTCAAGGCATACAAAGGATATTTCATCTTAGGCGATTATTTTGTAGCCTTGGGTGCAGGTGTTACTAATATGACTCCAAATATAGAAGGTGATATACGGACTACTATCGACCAGACTTCTTTGGTAAATAACACTTATATATTAAATAAGGGCAAGAAGCATGTTCTAAGCCTTGGAGATGAGGTAGAACTTAAGTCGAATAAGTCGAACCCAGTGTGGCTTGTACAGGAAGGCAAGTTTGCATATACGCTATTGCCGAAATATACTGATAAAGCCAAGGTGTCATGTGAGATGAAGCCTACAGACTGGAAAAAGATGAACCCGTCTAACAAGAATACGGATAAAATGTCTAAAGAAGTAAAAATACTTAGACTGTGGGTTAATCACGGACAAACTCCTGTAAATGATGTATATGGCTATGCCGTATATACCGGAAAAGGAATGCCGCAGTCGGTACTGCCATTCGAAGTAATGAGAAACGATATAGGCGTTCAGGCTATCAGAACAAAAGATAAAACCATTGTTCAGGCAGTGTTCTATTCAGGAAATGCAGAACTGAAATATAAAGACCTTAAATTAAGTGTTTCTGCTCCATGCGCCGTAATGATTCAGAAGCTTTGTGGCAAGTATAGAATATCTGTAACAGATGCCACAATGAATGCTGATTTGAAATCAATAAGTGTTACATTAAATGGCAAAGCTTATGAATTGAATCTTCCTTCTGGCTTGCATTGCGGAAACACGGTTACGCAGGATTTTGATATCTGATTTTAATAGTAATAAGTTTACCGGATAAAAATATAAAGAAAAACATTGCAATGATTAAGATAAAACAATGCGATGATTGATTCTAATCATTGCGATATTTCAAATTGATCATTGCGATGTTAAAAAAATGACTTCTCGATTTTTTTCTGCATGGAACTGTGTTAGCTATTTTTACAGGTTGAATTATAAATGATATAACTTGTTATATTGGTAGAATAAGATATTCTAAAAAATGTGCATCATTATGTTGGTCGTAATGATTGCCATGTCTTAGGTATTCTATAGCTTGTATCTTATTCTATAAACAATAATGCGCTCTGAAACAGTAAAGCTGTATAATACAACATTTGTATTTTGCTTTTGCTGCTTCAGAGCGCATATTTATGGTACATTTCAATCACTTACCATCCACCACCCAGAGCCTTGTACATTTTTACCATGGTGATTTGCTTATCGCGGATGGCGTTGCTCAGACCAATCTGGGCATCGAAATAGCTACGCTGTGCATCGAGCACATCAAGATAACCTATCACACCGTTGATGTATTGTAACTGAGCCAGCTCCATGGCGGCTTTTGATGAGCGTTCCAACTCGCGACGCGATTCGTAGATTTCCTTTATCTTATTGAACTCTACAATGGCGTTGCGGGCATCCTTAAAGGCGCTGAGTACCGCTTTTTCGTAACCGTAGCAAGCTTGCTCGTAGGCGGCTTTCTGCGCTTTCAGCATGGCACGGTTCTTGCCCATAGCGAAAAGCGGACCTAATAGGTTGGCACTAAGGTAGTGAATGGGCGACTTGAAGAAGTCGGACATTTCCTTGCTTTCCAAACCGTAGTTGGCTGTCAGCGTGATGCGCGGAAATAGGTTGGTAAATGCCATACCCACAGCAGCGTTGGCGGCTATGAGACGTTGCTCTGCCTCGCGCACGTCGGGGCGGCGTTCCAAAAGTGTAGAGGGGAGACCCACAGGCAGAGACTCGGGCAACTTAACTTCTTCGGGAAGGATGGAGCGGTGTATCACCTGCGGATATTCGCCCGCCAAGTAAGCTATGTCGTTCTCCTTGACAGAAATCTTACGCTCTAACTCGGGTACCAAGGTGGCGGTACGTGCGTATTCCACCTTAGCCTGCTGATACGATGTCTCCGAAGTAAGACCGCCTTCAAAACGGAGCTTTGCCAAACGGACGCCTTCTTCGCGTGCCTTCAGTGTTTGGCGCACTATTTTCAGTTCGTTATCTAAGGCTACCAACTCGAAGTATGCCTGCGCCACTTCTGATATTACGCTCATCTTTAAGGCACGCTGCGCTTCTATGCTCCCTAAGAACTGAGCCATGCTCTTATCCTTAGCCCAACGAAGGTTGCCCCAGAGGTCGAGTTCCCACGTGGCTACAAACTTGGCACCCTGTTCGGTACTGTTCTTATAATTATTTCCACCGTAGTTGCTTGCTTCTTTTTCCATATAAGCCTTTGCGTCGATGCGAGGGAAGAGGTTAGCCCAGTCGATGCGCTTCAGTGCCGCCAATTCTTTAACACGGGCAGCTGAAATCAGCAAGTCCTTATTATGGTCAAGGGTTTTACTGATGAGTTGCTGCAAGGTAGTATCGGTGTAGATTTCCCACCACTGCATATCGGCAATGGTCAGCGTATCGCTTTGATGAACCTTAGAGAGCCTTTCGGGCAGATTAAGCTCGGGGCGTGTATAGTGTTTGCCCAGTTGGCAAGAAGCCATACCGAGGCTTCCTACCATTATGAGCATATAGAATTGTATCTTTTTCATTGCGTTTTCTTTTAATAATGGTCAATATTACGCTTGTAGTTTAGGTTTAACCATGCGCTTGCTTGCTGAGTTTTTTCGCTTTTGCCTTGTTCTTCATCTTATAAATAAGTACGAAGAAGAAAGGAACTAGCAAAATACCTACGGTTACGGCCACTATCATACCGAAGAATACACCTGTACCGATGGCTTGACGGCTGGCAGAACCCGGACCGCTGGCGATAACCATCGGTAGCATACCAAGGATGAATGCCAACGAGGTCATCAGGATAGGGCGGAAACGCAGTTGCGAAGCGTGAAGTGCCGCTTCTACCACGTCGACACCACGGTCTACTTGTTCTTTGGCGAACTCTACAATCAAGATGGCGTTCTTGGCAGCCAAGCCGACCAACATTACAAGACCTATCTGGAAGTAGACATCGTTCTCAAGTCCGCATGCCCATACGCCGAGGTAAGCACCGAGGGCGGCTACCGGCAACGAGAGGAGGACCGCAATGGGCACCGTCCAGCTTTCGTAGAGGGCCGACAGGAAGAGGAATACGAAGAGGAATACCAATGCCAGCACCATAGCGGTTTTTCCGCCGGCTTGCTTTTCCTGATATGAGAGTCCGCTCCATTCTACACCGATGTTTTCGGGAAGATGCTTGCGTGCTATCTCTTCTATTACCTGCATGGCCTGACCGGAACTGTATCCTTCGGCAGCTGCGCCTCTAATCACGGTGCTGTTAAACATGTTGAAGCGTTTAATGCTACCGGGACCTGTGGTGTATCTGGTTGTACCGAGCGAGGTAAGCGGAATCATCGCGTTATCGTTTCCTCGTACAAAGAAGAGGTTGATGTTGTCTTTGTGCTCGCGGTAGTTGGCTTCTGCCTGAATGTATACGCGGTAGATGCGGTTGAACATATTGAAGTCGTTTACATACACAGATCCGGTATAGGCTTTCATGGTAGAGAACACATCTGCCATCGGAACTCCAGCAAATTTCACCTTGTCGCGGTCTACGTCGAAGTAGAGCTGCGGAATTTCGGCTTGGAGCGATGATGACAGTCCCGAGAGTTCCTTGCGCTGCTGTGCGTAGTACATCAGGGTATCTGTAGCGGCTGCCAACTGTTCGAAGGTAGCGTCGCCACGAGCTTCAAGCTGCATTTCGAAACCTCCCGAACTACCCAAACCTGGGATAACGGGAGGAGTAGAAAGATATACCTTGCATTCGGGATAAGTAGAAAGCTCCTTCTTGACCTGCGCCATGATGGCATCGATGGTCTGTTCGCCTCGTTTCTCCCACGGCTTCAAGATAACGGTAAGGTCGGTACGCGCCTGGCTGGTTCCTACACGCGGACTGCTACCCACTACGCTTTGTACATAGTCTACCGACGGCAATGACATCAGATACTCTACAGCCTTTGCGCTAACAATGCGGCTACGTTCAAGTGTTGCACCTTCGGGCAATTCCAGTTCCACACGGAAGTACCCTTGGTCCTCGGTGGGGAGGAAGCTGGTAGGAATGATGCGGTGTAACAGCAGGATGGCGATAAGCACTACTCCGAATGTACTAAGCACACGGCGCGGATTACCTAAGATGCGCTTGATAAGGAGTACATATTTATTAGTACCCAAGCCAAGCCATTCGTTGATGCGGCGGAAAACTACGTTCTTACGCTTGTTGGGGTCTTCTTTCTTCAGAATGAGCGAGCACATTACGGGGCTAAGTGTAAGTGCCACAACGGTAGAGAGCAATACCGAAACCACGATGGTGATAGTAAACTGACGGTAAAGCTGTCCGGTGATGCCTGGCAAGAAGCTTACGGGCACAAATACGGCTGCCAGTACCAATGAGGTAGCGATGATGGCGCCTACCAGTCCTTCCATAGCTTTCTTTGTGGCCAAGTATGGTGAGAGGTTCTCTTCGTCCATTATGCGTTCTACGTTTTCTACCACCACGATGGCGTCATCTACCACAATACCGATGGCAAGTACCAGTCCGAGCAGGGTAAGCATATTCAGCGAGAAGCCGAAGATGAGCATGAATCCGAAGGTACCGATAAGCGAGATAGGCACGGCTACCAGTGGTATGAGGGTAGCACGCCAGCTCTGCAATGACAGGTAAACCACGATAATAACGAGTATAAGTGCCTCGAACAGGGTTTTATATACTTCATGGATAGATTCAGAAATATATGTAGTCATATCGAAAGGAATCTCGTAGCTGAGTCCTTCGGGGAAGTTGGCGCTGATTTCTTTCATGGCTTCTTTCACCTTTCCGGCTACTTCCATAGCGTTGGCTCCCGGAAGCATATAGATACCAAGAACGGCGGCGTTTCCTCCGTTTATTCCACTCTCTGTGCTGTACGATGAAGCTTCGAGCGAGATGCGTGCCACGTCGCGCAGGCGAATGATTGAACCATCGGGATTGGCGCGTACCACGATTTCCTCAAACTGACTTACTGTAGACAAACGACCTTGAGTGCTGATGGGGATGGTAATATCAAGCCCCGTCATAGGTTGCTGACCCAATACTCCGGCAGCCGATTCGCGGTTCTGGTCTTTCAATGCTGCTTGAAGGTCAGCTACGGTTAGTCCGAAGTTAGCCATCTTGTCGGGTTGTACCCAGATTTGCATGGCGTAGTATCGGCTGCCGATGTTAGACACACGTCCCACACCGGGAATGCGTCGCAGAAGGTCGAGCACATTAAGTGTAGCGAAGTTACTCAGATAGATTTCGTCAAACTTAGGGTCGCTCGAAGTCAAACAGATAGTTAGCAATTGGCTGGCAGCCTGCTTTTCTACCGAGATACCGTTCTGCACCACTTCGGCAGGCAAACGCGATTCGGCCAACTTAATACGGTTCTGAATTTCTACCGCCGCCAAGTCGGGGTCGGTATTAATATCGAAGGTAACGGTAGCCGAGAAGCCTCCGGTGTTAGTACTATTCGATTCCATGTAAAGCATGCCCGGAGTACCGTTAAGCTCCTGCTCAATAGGAGTAGCAATAGCCTGCGAAACCGTCAGTGCGCTGGCACCGGGATATGAAGCTCCGATTTTTACAACGGGAGGCGTGATTTGCGGATATTGGTCAATAGGCAACATGGTAAGACCGATGATGCCGACAATGACAATTAATATGGAGATGACAGCCGAGAATATTGGCCTGTCAATGAAAAAACTTACTTTCATATTTGCACGTTTTTGTTTGTGTTCAATGAATAGGGGAATAGTGATGCCTGATTATTTGGCCTTTGCTGTTCCGGCTGTTTCGGTAGCTTCTGCTGCTGGCATTGCTGTAGGCGCAACGGGTTTTACCTTCATGCCCGGCGTAAGCTTGTGGAAACCTTCGGATACAATGTTTTCATTTGGTGCCAAACCTCGTTCTACTACTACCTGATTCTGAAATTCGGGACCGAGTTCTATGAAACGGCGTTCTACGGTAGAGTCGCGGCGCATCACGAAGATGTAAGCTCCTCCTTTTTCTATGATAACCGATTTCATGGGGACTACGGTAGAATGTTCGCGTACATCGAGCAGCAGTTTTACCTTAGTAAACTGACCTGGCAACAATACTCGGTTAGGATTTGGCATCTCTGCACGTACAGAGAAAGTGCCTGTGCGTGGGTCTACCTGAGGTTCGGCAAAGTCTACCAGTCCTTTATGCGGATATACGGTGTTATTGGCTAAGGTGATAGTTACGCTGGGCTGCCAAGAGCGGGTAGAGTCTTTCTGACCAAGCAATACATTACGCTCCTTACTCTTCAGGTAATCGAGTGCTGTCATGCTGAAGTCCACCAATACGGTATCGCTCTTGACTACACTTGCCAATAACGACTTGGCGCCTGGTCCTACAAGAGTACCCAAGTCTACATGGCGTTCACTGATATGCCCGGCGATAGGAGATCGTACTATGGTGCGACCCAATTCAAGTTCCGCTTGGTCAAGGTCGGCTCTACTCATGCCTACCGAAGCCTCTGCTGTTTCGTAAGCTGCTATAGCGTTATCGAGGTCGAGCTGGCTGGCAGCATTCTGTTCGTAAAGCGGACGGATACGCTCCAAGTCGCGCTTTGCCTTCTGCGCCTGCGCCTCATCCTTTTTCAGTTGAGCACGTGCCTTATCCGCTTTAGCTCTATATTGGTCTTGATTAATGACAAACAACACTTGGTTCTTATTTACATAAGTGCCTTCTGCAAATAGCATCTGCTCCAAGTAACCCTCTACACGGGCTCGCACTTCTACAAACTGCTGAGCGCGTACACGCCCTACATATTCGCCGTAAATCTCTACGTCTTTTTGAGTGGCTGGAGCAATTACCACAGTGGGAAGTTCCGGTTTAGGTTCTGAACGATGGGTTACTATCAGATAAACTCCGATAACCAAGCCGATGCCTATTACTGCAATTGCTGTTCTTTTTTTCTTAAATGCCATTTCTTTCTTTGTAAAAAACAGTCTCATACCTAAGTTTATTATTTGTTATGTTAAAATGCTATATTACATGAGGCAAGTTGCGTGCCATACAATTGAATTTTTATCAAGTTGCTTGTAGCCAGTGTATTACTATTATATATTATACTTTTTGATTGTGGAAACTGGTCTACAATGTGTGGAAATATTCCACGTTTTATATCTTTCGTTCAGTATGGAATAGACAGTAAACTTATCGTTTTATGCAGTATCCGATGGAGTTTTTGTTAATATCTAATCTCAGTTTTGTATTTTGTGCAAATGTAGCAAAAGGGAGCGTATAAATAAAATATTCATACGTTCCCTTTTGTGGTAAATGCTATTATTACGAAAGTAAGAATGCCTTTATCCCATCACTACATCTAATACCATCATCAGTACGAAACCAATGGCAAAGCCGATGGTTCCGAGATTGCTATGCTGCCCGTTGGAAGCCTCTGGTATCAGTTCTTCAACTATTACGTAGAACATAGCTCCTGCTGCAAAGGCAAGCATATAAGGAAGTGTAGGCGTAAGAATTGTGGCAAGTAGTAATACGGCTAATGCTCCAATTGGTTCAACTACTCCACTCAGTGTACCGAGTGCAAAAGATTTCCACCGGCTGTTGCCTGCAGCTCGCATAGGCATAGAAATAATAGCTCCTTCTGGAATGTTCTGAATGGCAATGCCCAATGATACAGAAATAGCGCTGGCAAAGGAAATATGAGCTACATCATTATCCGCACCTGCAAACACCACACCTACAGCCATGCCTTCTGGTAAATTGTGAATTGTTACGGCAAGGGCAAGCATTGCTGTCTTTGACAAGTGAGATTTTATACCCTCAGGTTTATCTGTGCCGATATGAAGGTGTGGGGTTAGCTCGTCTATAAGCAATAGGAAGCTTATGCCAATTAAAAATCCTACAGCAGCGGGCACTACCGACCACGCACCACTATCGGTTTTCAGCTCCATCGCAGGAATGAGCAACGACCAAACAGATGCTGCAACCATTACACCTGAAGCAAAGCCTAATAATAACTTTTGCAATCGCACAGACATTTCATCTTTCATAAAGAAGACGAACGCAGAACCAAGCATCGTGCCAAATAGAGGAAGCAGAATCCCTATAATCAATGTTGTTGTCATTTCTATCATCAGTATATTATTGTCGTATCAATTATGATGCAAATGTACATTAAAAGTCATCTGTTTGACAATACCTAAAAGTGATGTATTTGCATTTATAGCTCTCTTACAAAATGCGGAAAAGCCGCTTCGCCCAACTGAGGAGCGTATGCAAAACCTTCGTAGCTGAAGGCTGCCAATTCTTCTGGGGCGATGAGATTATTGTTCAAGATAAATCTTACCATCGCTCCGCGGCATGATTTGGCCCATACAGCTTGCATCTTCAGTCGGCCATCTTTCTGACGGATATAGAAGAGAGGTTGAATTACTCTTACCTCCTTGCAGACTCTTTTCCAGTCGAATAAATGCTCATACTCTTCTGTAGAGAGATGAATTAGGATGCCATCGTCAGCTTTTACTGTGGCTATGAGCACATCCGTGAGTTTGTCTTTCCAAAACTGATTTACAGGCTTATCGTTTGTAGCCTCAAGAGATACGCAATGCTCCATACGATAGGGCACGATACCATCCATCGGACGAAGCAAACCGTAGAGGAAGCACGTAATTAAAAGATGCTTCTGGGCGTAATCTAAAGCCTCTTCGCTCAAACTGTCAGCTCGCAGATGTTTGTATGCCTGACCATTATAAGCAAGTATGGCTGGCATTTTATCTGCAGAAATGAAATTGTGATAGCGTTTCCAATTCTCTGCTGCTATCTTATTACTGCAATCAAGCTGTTTGGTCAACTCCTCTACGTCCATCATAGCCATTTCTGCGGCTAAAGCATCGGCTACCGACTGAAATAGTGGAGTAGAGAGAGGACGTTTATCAGCCTTATCATACATTATTTTAGCATTCGCTAATAGTATCTGCATAATCTCAATTCATTATTATCCGTAAATAGTAGCTACTATCTTGCGCGGACCGCCGTAGTTGCGGAATTCGCAGAGATATATTCCCTGCCATGTGCCTAAGTTCATATTAAGAATCTTCTCCATATCGGTGCGCACGTCGGGGTCGGCATTCTCATTGATGCTCAATGCGCACGAAGTATGTTTTACGAAGAGATTCAGCATTCCCATCTTGGGCAATGGCTTTGGCAGATTATCAAGCACCTCATGAGTAACGAGGTGACATCCCCTGCATTTGGCTGCGAGCGAAAATTCTGTTTGCTGTATCATCGTTTAGAATTTCTTTGTGCGTACATGGCAATACGGATCGCCTCCTGTCTTTTCATAATAACGCTGGTGATACGCTTCGCCTATATAGAAAGGCTCTTCGGGCAGTAGCAGTGTGTTCACTTCGTAGCCCTTATTTCGAAGAATCTGGATAACCCGTTCGGCAGTTTCTTTTTGCTGTTCGTTACGGTAGAAGATGCAGCTGCGGTACTGAGGACCGAGGTCGGGACCTACGCCATCTGTTTGTGCTGGGTCGTGAATCTCGAAGAACAATTTGCAGAGACTCTCGTACGATACTTGCTTTGGGTCGAACTCCACGATAACCGCTTCTACGTGATGAGTCTTATGGTCGCGCACATCGGCATACGACGGGAAAGCCTCCTGACCGCCGGTATATCCCGCCAAGGTATTAAGCACACCTTTCTGCTTCTGATACTGATGCTGAGTACCCCAGAAGCATCCGCAAGCAAAGATGCCTACTTCAATTTCAGGATTGGAAGGAGTGTGGTAGAGATCTACTTTAGAGCATTCTTCGATGGCGGCCTTTATCATCTCAAGCGCCTTGCCGTGCTTGGCCTGAAGCTCCGGATAAGCTTTGCCGCGAGAGTAGTTGTGCTGCAAATCGTTGTACTTCACCTGCAGGGCAATGGGATTTCCGGAGTCGATGATGCGTTGAACATAATCGAAATAGTCGGTTCCTTTTTCGTGTGTAAGAAGACGGATAGCGTTCACTATACCCGTAGGTATTCCTTCTTTCAGCAAATCATCGAAAGTTATGTCGCTGTCTTCTACTACATCGTGCAGAAAGCCTGCTATCTTTTCTTCATCAGTATGTCCCATCAAGCCAACTGTTAGAGGGTGAAGGATTACAGGGTAGCCGTCGCGGTCCAATTGACCGGCATGGGCGGCTGTAGCTATGCGGAGTGCAATATCTATAGGGTTCATATTTTATTATTTAGTCGTGACGTTTTTCAATAATTTAATCTAAATTAGTGCTTTTACTTTTTAAACGCCTATGGTTTTGGCGTATTTAACATCTGTTTACGCAGATTGCTGTAGATAACGGTAAAGCGTGGCAATAAAAAACGTGAGCCCGCATAACGAACCCACGTTAGAATAATCCATATGTTTTGTTTTAAATTCTGATTCCGTACTTTAATATACCGTCCAACAGCATACCTTCGGGCATGAAGGTCTTTAGTGTATCAGTAATAGTGTTCAGCATACGCTCGCGAATATAATCGTCCTTGATGTAGAGCGAGATACGACGCTGTGACAGATGATTACCCTCAATCTTGCGGACATTCTTTCGTTGTTCTTCCGAGAGGAAAGAAAGATGCATCTCGGGCACAACGGTGAAACCTCCGTTTTCATCTACTATGCGGATAAGAGTCTCAATACTGCCCGCTTCATATATATGGTGTCCTTTACCTCTTATCTTGCGGAAAGAGAAAGCACTGTCGCGCAGACATTGAGCTTCCTTCATTATCCACATGCTTTCGTGTTCCAAGTTCTCCGACTTGAATACCGGAAGTTTGCGCCAGCAACTCTCTGAGAGGTAGACATATAACTTTTCTGTATAGAGTGGAATCTCTAATACTCCTTGCTGCGTGTAGCCTGAGATGGCGATGCCGGCGTCAATCTCGCTTTTGGAGAGGGCGTCGAGCATGAAATCCGCTTTCATTTCACGAATCGATAGATCTACATTAGTGTAGCTGTCGCAGTACTGGTGAATGAATTTGGGCAAGATGTATGGTGCGATGGTAGGACCGACCGACAAGACGAATGAGCCTTCTATAGCTTCTTTGCCTTTATTTACTAGTTCCGTGATACGGTCTGTTTCCATCAATGCCTTCTGGGCCTGACGTACAATTTTCTCTCCCGCGGCCGTAGGCATTACCGAACGGTTGTTTCGTTCGAAAATACGCACTTCAAGTTCTTCTTCCAACTTCACGAGCATTGCGCTCAGAGTAGGTTGAGAGATTTTACACGCTTCTGCCGCTCTCGCAAAATTTCTGAAGCGGTCGATGGCTACAATGTACCTTAGTTGCTGTATGTTCATTTTGATAAATGTTGATTATATCATTCAACTTTTTCTTATTTGCGATTATTTATTTTTTTGTCTCTAAATCACTGCATTTCTTTGTTGCAGCTATTTCTCATAACTGTTGGTTTTGTTTCGCAAACAAAGGTACGTAATTATTTATACACGGATAAATGTTTGCATCTATACAACAATAGGTCTTATCTATTACGTTTTATTTCTCCAGTGTTATACTAGCGCCTTCTCTGTCGATACGCCAGAACGAAATACCTTTCTCCTGACAGAAAGGCTCCATACGCCATGCGCTATCGAAACCGCTCATTACGAAGTGCATAGGTATAAATAATTTCACATTGAATCGCTCTATAAACTGGCGTGCCCCCAAAGTATATCCATTTCCTATTCTGCCATCTACGGGAAACATCACAATGTCAAATCTGTTTGTAATCTTCTTAACATCCTTTAGCTCACCTATAAAACGTTTTTCTTCTGCTATAGGGTTTATTTCTTTGAATTCTTCGCTAATTATTTTATCCGGCACTTTTTCGTCCGAAAGGAACCGTGCGTACCAATTGCATAAGTCGCCCGCATGGAAAATGAGTTTGCCGCCCACTTGCACAATCCAACTTACGCCCGAGTCATTGCTGCCGGTAGCCGTTACTTTTATGTTTTCGTCTTCCCACGTTCCGCCTTTGGCCAGCCATACGTCGGCTTCTTCCTTATTCGCCCTGCGATGCTTCAAAATATCTTTCGATAGTATATATGTAACATTTAGCCCATTTTCCCTCCACTTGAATATATCTCTCGTGAAATGGTCTTCATGGAAATGGCTTGCAAACGCATATACACGTTTCTTGGTGGTAATGAAGCGATTCATCACGTTGCACGGGTCAAGCCAGTAGTCGAAAATAAGTATGCAATTGTCGGTCTCCAGTGCAAAGCAACTATGAAATATGTATGTAAGTTGAAGCATTTCTTTATGGCGTTTATGTTGATACGGACAAAGATAAGTAAAAAATGATTATGCGGCTTAGCCAAAGAGATAGTTTGTATAAATAACAAAAGCCCCAAGAAAGTTAGACTAATAACATTCTTGGGGCTATTTACAGTACACTCGGATAGAGCGTTGTCTTTACCGCTATTATTTCTTCTTTATTTCATATCCTATTTTCTTGAAAGCGGCAACAAAGTCTTTGTAACTTGCTTTTTTAGAATCGTAGATTATGGTCACCTTCTGCTCTTTTACCGAGGTATCTATCTTCTTGGTACCCTTTACAAAGCGGATGTTGCTCTTGATTTTCTTCTCGCAGTTTTCGCAGTGCATCTGCGGGTTAGTGGTAACTACCAATGTGTCGGCTTTGGTATTTGCAAAAGCATTGCCGGCCAATACGAGCATAAATGCTACTAAAAGATTCTTCTTCATGTTGTGTTTATATTTAATAATGTATATTATAACTTCTCTAATTTAAATCGGACTCCTATATAAGCCATAGCTCCGGTGATAGGACCCCACACCTGAGTAGCGTCGAAAGCAGCGTTCCACGGATGGTGCGAGTTGATAATCGGATTGTCAATTTTATAGTTTGTGAGATTCTCGCCACCTAAGTACAGGCTGAAATTGCGGAAGTCTCGCGTAATCTGCGCCTGCAACTGGAAGTAAGCTGGATAGCGGCTTTGGTCATAAAGCTCGCCTCCACCGTTAAGCTGGCCGGTTACATCGAATTGCCAAAGTTCGAGCGGAGTCTTATACGAAAGTGTTAGCAATCCTTTGTAGCGCGAAGTGAGAGGCTTTTTGCGCAGAACTCCATCGTAGGTACACTTAACGTCGTTTAGGCGGAAGGCAGCAGTAGCCGACATACCGCTCAGCAACGGATATGTGGCATCCACTTGAATGGTGTGACTATAGCTCTTGCCGTCAAGATTCTCTATAGATAATGTATGCTCGCCTTTAGCTCCATCTAAGTTCATTATCATCTGATGCTTGAAATCGGTGTAATAATACTCTGCGTTCAGCTCAAGATTCTTGCCTGAGATAGGGATGTTCATGCCAATAGAAGCTCCTACATTCCACGCTTCTTCCTGCTTTATATCAGAATCGATGATGATATCTCTTCCGCTTGCCAGAAGCGTAACGTTCTCTGCCAAAGCGTGTGGCGAACGATAGCCTTTTCCTGCCGAAGCACGGAAGGTGATAACAGGCGACGGCGAGTATTTAATATGAAATCGAGGTGTGACGAAGCTTCCGTAGCGGTTTGAATGATCCCAACGCACGCCGGGCATAACCGTAAGTTTCTCGCCCAACTTATATGTATATTGAGCGTAGATGCCGGGAGTGGTTTCCTTAGTGACTTTGCTTTCGGCATTAGCCGATGCGCCAAGCGGATTGAAGCGTTCATCGTAATAATCGTGGTTAAACGATGCGCCCACACTCAAATTATGGTTGTCATTGAAATCAGTTTCAAACATCAGTTGGGCATAACCATTCTTTTGAGTAACATCATATTGAGTCATTCCGAAAATATGGTCGGCATCATGCCAAGAGCCATGCAGCATTAAGGCTACCGATGTGTTATGGTCGGCATTGATGGTAAAGCCGTTTTTCCACTGCATCTCATACCTATTTGTCTTTACCGAAGTAGAGTAGAGCGGTTCGGACGAAACTGGATTAGCGTGCTTCCGACTTTGGCCTCCATCGCGCTCGTCACGCAAGCCGCGCAGCATCAGTTGACTAATCCATACCGGCGATACATACGCCCATCTGTGCATCAAATTGTATTGGCGCAACTTGGGCATATCCATAAATCCGTCGCTGTTGCCGTCATGATCCATCTGTCTGTTCTCAAAGTGAAGAAGTGTAGCCGTAGAAAGACGGTCGTTAAGATGTATGCTGCCGTCTAGGTTGACCTCTGTTTTCAATTCGCTGTCCTGATAGACATTCGCACGTACGCCGTCAACACCTTGCGGTTTCAGAAACTCTATGTTTATCTGTCCCGTAGTGCTTTCGTAACCGTTTTTCACGCTCGATGCTCCCTTGCTTACCTGTATAGACTGCATCCAAGGACCGGGCACATAGCCCAGACTGTACGGCAATGCTGCGCCACGTAGGTTAGGAATGTTTTCAGTAAGCATCTGTACGTATGTACCGCTTAATCCGAGCAACTTTATCTGCCTTGCTCCGGTAGCGGCATCGCTGTAGCTTACATCCACCGATGGGTTGGTGGTAAACGACTCGCCAAGGTTGCAGCAAGCCGCACGTATCAGTTGACCTTTTCCTATTATCTCAGTATTATCTGCTCTGAATTTTGACTTGATGCCATTAGTGGCAGTTACTACTACATCGCTTAATTCTTGTGTGTTAGCTATGCTATCCGTCTGCGCAAGCACCTGTTGCGATATGAGCAAACCTCCGCAAACGCCTAAAAATTCTATCCTCATATATATCTGTTTAGTTTTTGTTTATCCGTATTTTACAATGCATCCAAAGAGATTCTGTCGTGTTGTCCCTGCGAGCGGAAATCCTTAGGAGTCATACCTGTTACCTGCTTGAACTGCGAAGATAGATGTGCTGGCGAGCTATACCCCAGCTTGTATGCAATCTCGCTTGTAGAAAGCTGACTGTAGCACAATCGCTCCTTGGCATATTCTATGCGGTGGATGATGGCGAACTTCTCTATGGTAATGCCTCGCACTTCCGAAAAGAGTTTGCTCAGAGTACTATAGTCCTTTTTGAGATTATTCGCGAGATAATCAGACAACTTGGAACGTTCTTCGTTCATCCTTACCCATTGCTGAACAGCAATACGAATTTGCTCCACTAACTGAGAGCGTGGATCGTCGAGCAGTTCAAAGCCCATATCCTGCAATTTCCTTGCTAAAGAAAGTCGTCGTTCATCGGTCAGCTCTTCTTCTATCTCAGCGTCTCCCAAACTGATTGACTTTACCGTTACACCTTCAGACTCAAGGATATTCTTCACCGCTATAATGCAGCGTGGGCAAACCATGTTTTTAATCAACAGTTTCATCAGCGTATAATTTCTCTTTGTTTTAATTCTGGTGCAAAGATGTAGATTTTCACTTTATTATTCATGCAAAATTACGGATAAAACTTACAGATTTAATATGATACATTCAAAGACTGATATGTATAAAACTGTGTAATAGTTGATAAACATACCTCTTGTTTTTGCAGCATTCAATAAAAAACGGTTGTTTTTCGAAAATCAACCGAAAATGGTTGTTTTTTTAGAATCAACCAAAAACGGTTGATTCGATAAGACCAACCGTTTTTGGGGTTTCGAGATAAATTCCATTAATTCTGCGCTTTGCGTATATACACGCGGTGCGTTCCTCTTCCCATAGAATCGATACCAGAATCGGGCTGCTGTGACAGCGCTTTAATTTCCTTTGCAGCAGGCGTGCGGCATAATCCTGTTAATGCGGCATATTCATTAACTGTGATAAAAGGATTAGTGTTTAGATATTTCCGTACCAATTCCAGTCGTTCTTCGGCAGTATATTTCTGCGATGAGCGAGCGAACTTGTGCTGTGAGCGTTCCAAATTACAATTCTTGTCGGTGAGTTTAACGAATTTCTTATCCGGGCGGAATTTTACGCTTCCTACCCGTATGCTTTGAGCGTTTCGATGGGTGGCATCTTCGCTCACTTCTTCACGCTCCTTGTCCTTCTTCAGTTCTAACGAAGCTGTGAACAGACCCAAATTGTCTACCTTAACAGAATAGCCTTGTCCTAACTGATGCGCCATTTCTTTGATAAAAGCTTCGAGTACACCTCTGATTTCCGCCACATTGTACGTGGTGTTATCTGCCACTCTGTCAATGACATACTGCATTTCTAACTGACCGCTGAGCACAAGGCGAGGGTAGAGTACGTGTTCTCCATTTTCACTTGGCAGGTTCATTTCCTGCATTTGATATTTTGCCATAATATTCTAAAAGGTTTATAGGTTAAACTTATAATCATTGCGTGTAAAAATCATAGCTTTCGCATTCAATTCTCTATACTTAGGTTAAGTATATAAAAACTTAGCCTAAGAATATATATACTTAAGCTTAGTATATATAAACTTAGGCTAAAGATACAGAATTTTAGCCCGGAAGTCAAGTTTTTCAATGGGAAGTTTTGAAGTATTTTAAGTCTGTCTTTGGCTGTTCTAGTATGGTGTATTCTTTTTTTTAATGATTGCCGGAGTTTACCCTACAATATCACATCATGCATTGATGCGGAATATTATTAATGTATGCCTATATATAATATAAAAACATGGTGCGTAAACTATCTAAAGGCAGCTTTGGCGGTCAAAGATTTTCTGATTTCATACAAGTTTATCGCAGATTAATGATAACTTTGCATAATATAGTATTATGTAAAGAAAGAATTGATATGACGCCAGAAGAAAAGGCAAGAATAAAAATAGATCAATGGTTTAAAGAAGCAGGTTGGCAGGTTGTTAACCGTGACGAGTATGAACCTACCATGACGGCTGTGGCTGTGCGTGAAGGATTGCTGAAAGGAAATAAGGAAGCAGATTACTTCATGTTTATCAACGGTAAGGCAGTTGGCGTTCTTGAAGCTAAGCGTGAAGATGTAGATGTAAGCTCTGATATAGTTAGCGACCAGGTTACGACTTATGCTCGCAGCGTGCCTAATTGTTATCAGACATGGATGAAGCCTTTGCCAATGCTATATAAGTCGAACGGGAAAGTGGTGTTGTTTGAGGATTATCGCAAAACAGATACAGATTGGGATGAACTTAACCGCATACATACACCGCGCGAAATTGTAAGGTTGTTGGGAATCAGCGACCCGTTTGCAGGATTGCCCACATTACGCAAGAAAGGTTTGCGCGACTGTCAGTATGAAGCCATTACGGAATTGGAGAAAAGTTTTCGCAGTGGACAAGACCGTGCGTTGATGGTGCTTGCCACAGGTGCGGGCAAGACTTATACGGCTTGTTTGGCGGCATATCGTATGCTTTCTTATACAGACATGCATAGGGTACTGTTTCTTGTAGACCGCAACAATCTTGGTCGGCAAGCAGAAAATGAGTTCGGCACGTTTCGACTAACGGATAACGGCGAAGCCTTCAATACAATTTTCGGTGTTGAACGCTTGAAATCGGCCAAGATACCATCTGACAGTAATGTAGTTATCTCTACTATCCAGCGTTTGTTCTCTTTGCTGAAAGGCGATGACATTGTAGATGACGACAACGATGATATGGAAGATCCGGAAACAGAGGTAACATTGCCTGATAATCCAAACTTGCCGCACGATTTCTTTGATATGATTATCATTGATGAGTGTCACCGCAGTATATATGGAAATTGGAGTAAGGTACTTAGATACTTTGACACCGCACGCCTTGTGGGATTGACCGCTACACCTATTCCTGAAACGATGTCGTTCTTCAATAATAACAGAATCGTTAACTATACGCTCGAAAAGAGTATTGTTGATGGCGTGAATGTAGAAAACCGTGTGTATCGCATCAAAACAGAAGCTACGGAGAACGGCGGTGCTATATTAAAAGGTGAACACGTGAAAGTGGAAACCCGATATACCGGCAAGACTGAAGAGGTAAGTAACCGTGAAACGAGGAATTATACCAAGACCGAATTGAATCGTAGTATAATCAATCCGTCGCAAATAAAACTTATTCTTACTACTTATCGTGATGTGGTTTACGAAGATTTGTTTAATGACCCACAGCGCGACAAGAACTTTGAATATCTTCCTAAAACACTGATATTCGCGCTGAATGAAGCTCACGCTACTAATATTGTAAACATAGCAAAGGAAGTGTTTGCCGAGGTTTGCCCAAATGCCAACATGGAGCGTTATGTGCAGAAAATAACCTATTCATCGGGCGATAGCAATGAACTGATACGCCAGTTCCGCAACGACCGCGATTTCCGTATTGCGGTTACTTGTACATTGGTAGCTACAGGAACCGACGTAAAACCGCTTGAAGTGGTGATGTTTATGCGCGATGTAGAATCAGAACCGCTTTATATACAGATGAAAGGCCGCGGCGTTCGTACCATTGACGACGAGCAACTGCATGCCGTTACGCCCAATGCATACAGTAAGGATTGTTTCTTCCTGATAGATGCGGTTGGCGTTACAGAACATGCTAAGAGTATACCCACACTGGTAGAAGGTCCTGATACCAAGACTATCACGCTAAAGGAATTGCTGGAACGGATTGCCCACGGCAATTTACCCGATATTTACTTGAAACGTCTGGCCGCAACGTTGTCTCGCTTGCATAACAAGGCCAATAATGATCAGCGCAAGGAATTCTCTCGTCTTGCAAACGACACGATGGAAGATATAGCCAAGCGTATTTACCAAGCATTGGAGGGCGATGTATTGCCTCCGTTCATCGACATAGACGAACCTAATAACGAGCGTAAGGGACTTGTAGCCACCGTTGCCAATCATGCGGATGTACGCCGATATATCCTTATTTTAGCTGCCGGATTTGTCAATACGCTGATGCCGGGCGAAGATAAACTTATCTCAAAAGGCTTCTCTGTAGAAGAGGCAAAAGATACTACTAGTGCTTTTGAACAGTATTGCCGTGAACATAGCGATGAGATAGAGGCTTTGCGCATCCTTTACAATCAAGAAGGTGCGCCCATCACTTACGCTATGCTGAAGGACTTGGAGAATAAACTTAAAATGGAGAACAGCAAGTTTAGTTCCCGACAGCTTTGGAACTCATACGCTATTGTAAATCCTGACAATGTGCGCCGTGCCACTAAGAAAGAAGAGAGCGACGCTCTTACCAACATTATACAATTGGTGCGTTATGCTTTCAGGCAAATAGAGCGTTTGGATTGTGTATGCACTACCGCACGTCAGTATTTTAACTTGTGGTGTGGGCAGTGGCACCGTGACATTTCAGACCGTCAGAAAGAACTGATGAGCAAAATTGTAGATTACATAGCAGCCAACGGTGCTTGTACGATTCGTGATATTCGCGAAGATGACAAAACGCAGGCGGCACAGATGATTGCCGCATTCGGCTCGATGAATAACGCTGACGAGGCATTATTATCATTATTTAATTTTGTAGTATTAAGAAAAACAGCATAACAATATTTTTATGGCAAACGACATATCATCAATAGAGCAGTCGCTCACTAAGAAAGTTTGGAATCTCGCCACTACTCTTGCTGGTCAAGGCATTGGCTTTACCGATTATATTACTCAACTTACCTATCTGCTTTTCCTTAAAATGGATGCGGAAAACGTGGAAATGTTTGGTGAGTCTGCCATCCCAGAAGGTTACCAGTGGAGCGTACTTCTTCAACTTGACGGACTGGAGCTTTTGAAGCAATACGAGGATACATTGAAAGTTCTCAGTGAGCAAGACAACCTTATCGGTACTATTTACACCAAGGCGCAGAACAAGATTGATAAGCCTGTCTATTTAAAGAAGGTTATCACTATGATTGACGAGGAGCAGTGGCTTGTGATGGATGCCGATGTAAAAGGTGCTATTTATGAAAGCATATTAGAGAAGAACGGACAAGATAAGAAGAGTGGGGCAGGTCAATACTTTACGCCGCGTCCGCTCATTCAGGCAATGGTAGACTGCATCCGTCCACAGGTAGGCGAGACTGTTTGCGACCCAGCCTGCGGAACAGGAGGTTTTCTGCTTGCGGCTTATGATTATATGAAGACTCAGTCGCAAGACAAAGCGAAGCGCGATTTTCTACGTAATCACGCCTTGCATGGCGTTGATAATACTTCGCTTGTCGTTACATTGGCTTCTATGAACCTTTACTTGCACGGTGTGGGTACAGACCGTAGTCCTATCACTTGCGAAGATTCTTTGGAGCGTGAGCCTAAGACATTGGTAGATGTAGTTTTGGCTAATCCTCCATTCGGCCAGCGTCCGGCAGGGTCTGTAGAACTGAATAGACAAGATTTCTATGTGGAAACTAAGAACAACCAGCTCAACTTCTTACAGCATATAATGCTGATGTTAAAAGTAGGCGGTCGTGCAGCCGTAGTATTGCCCGATAATGTACTCTTTGAGGGTGGCGCCGGTGAAACTATTCGCAAGCGTTTGCTTTCCGATTTTAATCTGCATACTATACTTCGCTTGCCAACAGGTATTTTCTATGCACAGGGCGTTAAAGCCAATGTTCTTTTCTTTACCAAAGGACAACCTACTAAAGATGTGTGGTATTACGATTACCGTACCGACGTAAAGCATACGCTTGCTACCAATAAGCTAGAACGTCATCACCTTGATGATTTCGTAAAATGCTACAATACAGAAGACATTAACGCCCGTGCAGAAACATTCGATGCCGAAAACAATCCTTCCGGACGTTGGCGTAAATACTCTGTAGAAGAGCTAACCGCCCGCGACAAGACTTCGCTCGACATTACCTGGATTAAGCAAGGCGGCGAAGATGGTCAGTATACTCTTGCCGAACTCATGGCAAATATCAAGGAGCAGAGCCAGAGCATCAGTAAGGCAGTAAGCGAACTTGAGAAATTGCTTGGTGACATTAAAGAGGACTGATGAAAAATTTGGATAAGGAATATCAAGTATGGTTGAACACAATATTAATATACTACAAGAAAATCAGTTTGCTGAGGTCGTAAACATAATTCAGCAACATAGATGCCATGCATCATATGCGGTAAATAAAGAGAGTTTACTTACCGCTTGGGCTGTAGGTAAATATGTATCAGGCAAATTGAAAAATGAAGAATGGGGAAGCAAGGTTGTTTCTCTGTTGTCTGAATATATTCGTGCAAAACAACCAGATATAAAAGGTTTTAGCCGTAGCAGCATTTATAATATGGTAATGTTCTATGATGAATATTCTTCGGACGCATTTCAAAAGATCATCGAAGTATATCTTCCCGCAAAGTCACTATCAAACAATGAACTTACGACATGGAATTATTCAAACGTAAAAACAATGGATTCTAATAAACCCATATCAGAAATTGTCCAGACGGCATCTGGACAATTTCCCAATGTTTTATGTTTGACTACATTATCTAATCACTATGACATTCTGTGTCGGTGCCGTAGTTTTGAAGAACGTTTATTCTATATTCTTTATGCGCATAAAGAAAATCTAAAGAACAAAGAACTACAGCGCGCTATTTCAACGCAGACCTATGAAACATTATTGCGAAGCAAAAATAATATGTCGAAAGGTTTGCTTGAAACATATCCCACATCTCCGATAATGTTCAAGGATACTTACTTTGTGGACTTCCTTAATTTGCCCCAAAAACATAGTGAGTCGAAGTTAAAGCATGGACTTATTGAACACATGAAACAGTTCATTCTTGAATTGGGTAAGGACTTCATCTTTATGGATCAAGAGTATAGTTTGAATGTTGGTGCGTCTTCGTTCAAAGCTGATTTGCTGTTTTTCCACCGCGGACTTCAAGCCCTTGTCGCTGTAGAATTGAAGAAAACAAAATTCCATCCGCGCGACCTCGGTCAGTTGGAATTTTATTTGGAAGCTCTTGATCGCGATGTAAAACGTTCAAACGAGAACCCTTCTATTGGTATCATTTTATGCCCTGATGCCGACAAGGTTGTCGTTGAGTATGCTATGAGTCGTAGCATGAGTCCAACAATGATTGCAGAGTACAAGCGTATCTTGATACCACAGGAACAAATGCAACAACAATTAAGAGAGTTCTGCCAATTTTTTATGCCAGAAGATAAATCACAGAAATAAAACGATGAATACAAAAGCGTTACGCCAAAAGATACTTGACCTTGCGATACATGGTAAACTTGTTCCGCAAGACCCAAATGATGAACCAGCCTCAGTGTTGCTAGAGCGCATCAAGGCTGAGAAAGAACGACTTATAAAAGAAGGCAAAATAAAACGTTCCAAGCAGTCAAAAACTGCTTGTGATAAGCATTATGAGAACATTCCCAATGGCTGGTCATGGATAAAGCTAGGGGATGTAACAGAAATTCTTTCAAGTAAACGAGTCCATAAAAGCGATTATGTCACTAATGGTATTCCTTTTTATAGGACAACAGAAATAAAAGAATTAAGTGAAGGTATAAAACCCACAAATAGTTTATACATATCAAAAGAACAATACCAAAACATTAAAGACAAATTTGGTGTTCCACAGTTAGGGGATATTCTAATATCTGCTGTTGGCACTATAGGTATAACTTATGTAGTAGAAGATAACAATCCATTTTATTTCAAGGATGGGAATTTGATTTGGATAAAAAGATGTAAAGCTTTTATTCCCACCTTTCTGCGTTTGTTACTGACCTATATGGTGAAAGAGCTTCGAATAATTTCTACATCTGGATCAGCCTATAATGCTCTAACAATAGAAAAGCTATTAGATTTAAATATACTCATTCCACCTCTTAAAGAACAGCGTCGCATTATTGACAAAATCGAATATTGGTTTACTTCTATTGAACGAATAGAGCGAGACAAAATCGAATTACAAACGACTCTCAAGCAAGCTAAATCCAAAATCCTCGACCTTGCTATTCACGGCAAACTTGTCCCACAAGACCCAACAGACGAACCTGCTTGTGAACTGCTTAAACGCATCAATCCAAAGGCTGAGATTACTTGTGATAACCCGCAGTATGGGAAGCAGCCTTTTGATATACCTCAGACATGGTCATGGGTAAAGCTCGGTGATATAGCAAGTTCAAATATAGGTTTAACGTATAGGCCAACAGATATTACTCTTGATGGCATTCCCGTATATCGTTCAAACAACATCAAAAATGGCGTAATTGATACTTCAGATATAGTTAGAGTCAATACAAAAATACTGAATAAACAATTTTTAAATGAAGGAGATTTGTTGATATGTGCAAGAAATGGAAGCCGAAATCTAGTTGGTAAGAATGCTATAATCGAAAAATTAATTGAACCGACATCATTTGGTGCATTTATGGCAGTTTGTAGAAGTGAATATAATCATTGGATAAGAATACTTCTAAATACAGAATATTTCGATAGATATTTGGATAATTCAAATTCTGCGACAATAAATCAATTAACTCAAAATATGTTATTGTCATTCCATATTCCTTTTCCACCATTAAACGAGCAACACCGCATAGTAGCCAAGATAGAAGAACTATTCGCTCAACTCGATAACATTGCATCATCATTATAACTGCTATATTTAGCCATCGTGAGAAACTTCCTTACGGTGGCTAAATATTAAAAGTACGATTACCAAGTGACTACCTTATCAACTATCTTCTGCTGTTCGCTCGCTGTGCGACGCAAATAAATACGTGTAGTCTCAATGCTTTCATGTCCCATCAGGTCGGCAAGAAGCGCAATGTCGTTGAACTTCTCTAAGAAGTTCTTGGCGAAGCGATGACGGAATGAGTGAGGATATACTACATCTCGGTTCATACCGTAATTATCGGCAAAGTGCTTTAGTTGAATAGCAATACCACGAGTGGAAAGGCGATTCCCGGTACGGTTGGTAAATAGATATCCTGAAGTAATACTGCGATCTTTCAACCACCTTTCTGTTTCTGCACATAGCTTCTTAGGAATGTAGAGCCGACGCATTTTTCCACCTTTACTATACAAGTCAAGATAACCAACGCTTACATGCTCGGCTTTTATTTGAAGAAGCTCGCTTACACGTGCGCCTGTAGCAGCCATGAACCATACAATAAAATACCATTGTTCATAACCGTCGGCTTTAAGCTTCGCTTTAAAGAACTTATAGTCTGCATCGCTAATTACGTTTTCTAAGAAGTTCTTTTGTTGCGCCTTTACGAACTTCATTTTTAGCCTTTCATGTTTGCTGAACTCCAAATACTTATTAATAGCTTGCAATCGTAGATTTACTGTCTGTGGTTTGAAGTTTTCTACTAAATAGCCTTTATAAGCCAAAAGGTTTTTCTTATTCACCTCCTTGTAGTGTTCAAAGAAATACGTTATCGTCCATACATACGATGAGATAGTGTTTTCTGCCAAGTTAGTCTTGGCAAGATACGTTTTGAATTGTGTTACCATGTCGATATTGTTTAAATTACGGTAACAATATAAGATGACGTATCCCGCATTATCGCAATTTGCCTAAAGGGTGGGCGGTAACATCTATGCAAATGCTATGTTCTTTGGTAGATGGCGAAAAGCAAAATGGCATTGAAAGAATCAATCTTGATGTGAAATTTCTGCGTGGTGAGCGTGAAGCCAATACCTTATCGTCAGGCAAATATACAGCAGTAAATTCGCTTTTGATATTGGTAGACGGAGAGAACTCTGGAGAGGTATTCCGCACACCAATTGAGGGTTATCAAGGCAGCACATTTAAACAATTAGCCATAAATGGCAACATGAACACTGAGTATGTTTTGCAAGTTATAAATCTTCATCGCAAGACATTGCGAGAAAATAAAGTTGGCTCTGCCATTCCACACTTGAATAAGAAACTATTTAAGGCTATCGAAGTACCAATACCGCCTTATAAAGAACAACAAAGGATTGTAAATGCCATAAGCAAAGCATTTACAACCCTTGATGCTATATCGGAGAATTTATAAACATTCAATCATAGTATCTAATTTATTAAATAATAGCTTAATACGATTTGTTATTCGTTTCTGCTCCTTATACGGAGGTAACGGAATTTCTAATTTAGAGTATTCGGAAATCCAATATCGTTTATGTGTATCACCTATTAATCTAGTGATACTCATAAACGATGCCACATATTCTATGTCTATATTCTTATGAACTTTTAATATCTTCATTGCAGAAGACTTAACCTTAAAGGGAAAGTCTACAAGTTTTGAATCTGTAGTAAAATCATCAAATATAATACATGGTATATTTGAAAAAATACCAGTTGCTTCATTTGTATATCCAATTATAAAAGATTTGCCTGCAGTCAGTACAGGTGTAGAATAAGCATTGTCGTAATTAGTTGAACTTACAATATATGGTGTTGGCTGTTCGTATTCTACAATATCTTCAAGTCTGCAAATTGTCCACCCGTTAGGCAAATTGCGATAATGCGGGTTATCACAAGTTATCTCTGCCTTTGGATTGATGCGTTTAAGCAGTTCACAAGCAGGCTCGTCCGTTGGGTCTTGGGGTACAAGTTTGCCGTTAATAGCCAAATCAAGAATCTTGGATTTTACCTGTTTAATTAATACTTGTAAATTCTCTTTGCTATTATCAATGCTATTTACCAAGGATATCCAATAGTCAATAGCATTTATTATTCGTTTTTGTTCGTTAATAGGTGGAACAGGAATGCTTGTTTGAATAATTTTCTCTTTTGAGATATTTGGTTGTGCACCTCCACCACCCATTGATATAAAATTCTCACGATTTGCTAGTAAAAAATAAAATAGATACATCTGTTCTATTTTGTAATTTAAACAGGCACAGCAAGCTTGATTAGTTGTTGCAGCAAATGAGAGAATACCAACTTTACCAATAGTTGCTCCATACATGGCCATAAGCACACTTC
>OJKP01000216.1_pt1 | contig 46352 bp, 34 predicted proteins | sample 1596521 | NCBI WGS metagenome assembly OJKP01 (sample SAMEA4350130, study PRJEB24818) | metagenome | biome: human; feature: gut; material: faeces | place: Denmark | collected 2013-09
CCTGCTCCTGACTATGCGACCACTGGCGAGAATGCCCTCCGTGTGGTACTCTTCGACAAGGGCAAGTCACAGAAGGTGGCAGATGGCAACTATGCTGTATGTGTAACCCCTGGTGCTACAACACGTATGCAGGCGGCTCATCCTTATTTCTATGTGCTCAATGCACCTTTTGGCGGCACTCCTAGTGTGAGTGTGTTTATAGCAGGAAGTACACAACCACAGACGATGACGCTCTCAGAGATGCCTGTGAGCCCATGCGGTATCTTCGCCGATCCATTGAACGGTCATATCTTCGTGCTCTCTTATAAAATGGGCGATAATGGCTATGCCGACTACAATGGCAATGGCTACGTGGTGGAGTATGACAGCGCTGGTCAGAAGCTGCATGAGTATGAGACTGGCGTAGGTTCTTGCGCTATGTTCTTTGACTCTGCCTACAAGACAGCATACGCAGAATAAGATGTCGAGAGACAGATGATTATATAACTCATCCAATCCATGGGGAAGTGTCGTTTCGGCGCTTCCCTTTTTTATATGTGTCGGGCATGCTGTATTATATATATGTTTGGGGCGTAGTTTTTGAGCAGCAAGGCATACGTCTTAACTCCTTTAACTTCCCCATATGCGAAAGTTCAGGTTATGATTAATAAAAACAGAGAAAGTTTAGGTGCTTGTTATCCTAAAAATATGTAGAAATAAATAGTTTTGGGAATGTATTCCTAAAACTTCTTAAAAGCATACTCTTTTTGTAAGTGTATTCCTAAAAAATATGTATATTTGCAGAGTGATACATAAAACCGTTAAAAATGAAGAGAATAGAGCGACAAGCATATCTGCAAAAACTAATATCCTTCAAGGATAAAAAGCTGATCAAGGTAATAACAGGCATTCGCCGTTGTGGAAAGTCAACCATCATGGAGATTTTTCGTGATTGGCTAAAGGCTCATGGTGTTATGCCAGAACAAATCATCTATCTCAATCTTGAGGATTATGACTATTATGAGTTGCGAGATCCTCAAAAACTATATGCTTATATCAAACCCCTGATACTTCAAGATAAGATGACTTATATATTTTTTGACGAGATACAGCATGTTAGGGATTTTCCAGGCATTATTAATAGTCTCAATTTGAAATCAATGGTTGACCTCTATGTGACAGGTTCAAATGCCTATATGCTTTCGAGCGAGATTGCAACACTCTTGTCTGGTAGATATGTGGAGATAGCGATGCTTCCTTTATCTTTCAAGGAATATGTGGAAGGTATCGGAGGTACGGATGACCTTTCGCAAACTTATATGGAATATGTGAGCAAGAGTAGTTTTCCATATACATTGGAATTGGATACTGCTAATGAGGTAAGCGACTATTTGAATGCCGTTTACAATACGATTGTGGTTAAGGATATCATGAGTCGTAACAAATTTTCGGATGTTATGATGCTGGAGAGCGTGATCCGTTTTACGGCAGATAATATTGGTAATATCCTTTCTACAAAACGTATTGCTGATTTGATGACAGCAGATGGGCGAAAGATAGACCAAAAGACAGTGGAAAAATACCTATCGACCTTTTGCGAGTCTTTCTTCCTGTATGAGTGTAAACGATATAATATCAAGGGCAAGCAACTGCTCAAGACTTTGGGAAAATATTATCTTATTGATATCGGGTTGCGACGTATGCTGCTTGGCTCTCGCTCCTTTGATGCTGGACGTATTTTGGAGAATATCGTCTATCTCGAACTCTTGCGGCGACAAAAGAAAGTATATATAGGCAAGACGGACAACTTAGAGGTGGATTTTGTGGCTATTGATGAGAATGACATCACCTATTATCAAGTGGCTGCAACGGTGAGAGATGAGAATACCTTAAAGCGTGAGTTGGCTTCGTTGCAACAAATCAAGGATCAATATCCTAAGTTTATTCTGACGCTCGATGAGGATCCAACTGCTGATTATGACGGAATAAAGCGAATCAATGCGTTAAAGTGGTTGATGGGAGAAATTTAGCCTGCTTTATTCATCCGATTTACCAGCGATAGTTCTTATGAAAAAGCTGCATAGAAACCAAAAAGAGGGTGCGTCTTGTACTTATGACACACCCTCTCTTTTGTTTTTTATTGTTTCCGAAACGATTATTCTTTTCGTTTCCAAGTCCTTCTTTCCCTTTTCGAATCTTTATTCTTCCATCAACTTGCGATAGCGACCCTTCTTGATCTCTGTATCGCCAAGACGACGTGCCTTGTTGATTTCATACTCAGAATAGCTGCCCTCGAAGAAGAATACCTCACCATTGCCCTCGAAGGCAAGAATGTGGGTACAGATACGATCAAGGAACCAGCGGTCGTGGCTGATAACCACCGCACAACCGGCAAATGCCTCCAAACCTTCCTCCAAAGCACGCAGCGTGTTCACGTCGATATCGTTGGTAGGCTCATCGAGAAGCAATACGTTGCCCTCCTGCTTCAATGCCAACGCCAACTGCAGGCGGTTGCGCTCACCACCCGAGAGAACACTGCAGAGCTTGCTCTGGTCGGTGCCCGAGAAATTGAAACGGCTGATGTAAGCACGTGCATTCACATCTCTTCCACCCAGACGCAAGGTCTCATTGCCCTGAGAAATCACCTCGTAAACAGTCTTCTGAGGGTCGATGTCCTTGTGCTGCTGGTCAACATAAGCCAGCTTCACGGTTTCACCCACCTCGAATGTACCGCCGTCAGCCTGCTCCAATCCCATGATGAGACGGAAGAGGGTAGTCTTACCGGCTCCGTTAGGACCGATGACACCCACGATGCCGTTAGGAGGAAGCATGAAGTTGAGGTCGTTGAAGAGAACCTTCTCGCCGAATGCCTTCTTTACATGCTGAGCCTCGATAACCTTGTTACCCAGACGAGGACCGTTAGGGATGAAGATTTCCAGCTTCTCCTTGCGCTCCTTCTGTTCCTGGTTGAGCATCTGCTCGTAAGAGTTCAGACGAGCCTTACCCTTAGCCTGACGGGCCTTAGGCGCCATGCGAACCCATTCCAACTCACGCTCCAATGTCTTGCGGCGCTTAGAGGCAGTCTTCTCCTCCTGAATCATTCGCTTGGTCTTCTGGTCGAGCCAAGAAGAGTAGTTGCCCTTCCATGGAATACCCTCGCCACGGTCTAGCTCCAGAATCCACTCGCTCACGTCGTCGAGGAAGTAGCGGTCGTGGGTTACGGCGATGACGGTTCCCTCATACTGCTGCAGGTGCTGCTCCAACCAGTCGATGCTCTCAGCATCCAGGTGGTTGGTAGGCTCATCGAGTAGGAGCACATCCGGTTTCTGCAAGAGCAGGCGGCAGAGAGCCACACGGCGACGCTCACCACCAGAGAGATTGGTTACAGGCCAATCGCCAGGAGGACAGTGGAGAGCATCCATCGCACGCTCCAGCTTGGAGTCGATGTTCCAGGCATCGGTAGCATCAATGATGTCCTGCACCTCAGCCTGTCGCTGCATCAGCTTGTCCATCTTATCTGGGTCTCCATAGTATTCCTCGAGACCAAACTTATTGTTGATGTCCTCGTACTCAGCGAGTGCATCATAAATTTTCTGTACACCCTCCATCACGTTCTCCTTCACGGTCTTGTTTTCGTCGAGCGGAGGGTCCTGTGGCAAGTAGCCCACAGAGTAACCTGGGCTCCATACCACCTCGCCTTGTGTAGGCTGTTCCAATCCAGCGATGATTTTCATCAAGGTAGATTTACCTGCACCGTTCAGACCGATGATGCCTATTTTTGCTCCGTAGAAGAACGATAGGTAGATGTTCTTCAGAATCTGTTTCTGGTTTTGTGGGATAATCTTAGATACGCCCACCATTGAGAAGATGATCTTCTTGTCGTCAACTGTTGCCATATAATAATTTAAAAAATGTGTTATGCCAATCGGATGCTCATCGGGCTCACAGTGATGAGTCGCTTCTTGTAGAGATCTCCGATGGCACGCTTAAATACTTTCTTGCTTACGTGGAATCGCTCGTAGATATCGTCTGCCTCGCTCTTGTCGCCCAGATTGCATTCCCCGTCATTGTCGAGCAGGTACTGGTAGAGGGTTTCAGCGAAATCGGCAGTCTGTTCCATGCCGGTCTTCTGCAGGGTGACGTCTATCTTGCCGTCTGGGCGTACTCGTCCGATGTAGCCCTTTAGTTTGTCGCCTGTGTGGATATACTGGAATATCTGGCTCTTGTAGAGCAGACCGGAGTACTGGTTATCGATGATGACCTTGAATCCGAGGTCGGTTTTCTGCCAGATGAGTAGATCCACTTCCTCTCCGTGCTTGTAGTGAGGATGGTCTTCCTTCAGGTATCTTTCCACCTTGGCTGAGGCTACGATGCGGTAACTCTCCTCATCGATATGGATATGAACGATGTAGGAATTGCCCAATACCATGCGCTTCTTCTGTTCACGGAATGGACAGAAGATATCTTTCATCAGTCCCCAACCGAGGAAAGCACCATATTCGTTGACCCATTTCACTTCGAGATAGGCGAAGTCGCCCACTTTGGCAAGAGGGGTTTCGGTGGTGGCGATGATACGCTCTTCCTGGTCGAGATAGATGAAAACGTCAATCTCGTCGCCAATGGAAAGTCCCTCCGGTACGTAGCGGGTAGGAAGGAGGATTTCTCCCTCATCGCCTCCGTCGAGGTACATGCCGAAATCTACTTTCTTTACAACTCTGAGGCGGTTGTAATCACCGAGCTTTATCTTGTTTGCCATGTTTTCTTATTTACTCCTTTTCTTGGATTCTTATTCCTTCTTGTGAATTCTGATCTTCTTTCTACGAATGCGAATTCTATGATCTTAGATTACATCCTCCTGTTCACTCTTTTTCTGAACAATATCTTCCTGGACTTTTTCTTCCTGAATGTCCTTTGCAGGAGCCTCGTCTTCAGCAGAATTAGCCTCTACGGTTTTCTCGATCATTCCGTCTTTCAGGTGAATGGTGCGGTCGGTGATGGCAGCAAGCCCCTCATCGTGGGTTACGATAACGAAGGTCTGTCCGAACTTGTCACGCAGATCGAAGAACAGTTGGTGCAGTTCTGCCTTGTTTTTGGTATCGAGGCTTCCTGATGGTTCATCGGCCAGGATGACGGCAGGATTGTTGATCAATGCCCTGGCCACAGCCACACGCTGTTTCTCGCCACCGGAGAGTTCGGCAGGCTTGTGGTTGGCTCTATCGCTCAGACCCATGAACGCCAGCAGTTCCTCAGCGCGTTCCTTCGCCTGTTTGCGACTCTTGCCGGCAATGAAGGCAGGAATCATGATGTTCTCCAGTGCGGTGAACTCAGGCAGGAGCTGGTGAAACTGGAACACGAAGCCCAGATGCTGGTTGCGGAAATCGCTCAGTTTCTTGGTGGAGAGCCTGCTCACATCAATGCCATCGATGATGATATTTCCTGCGTCAGGCTTATCGAGGGTTCCGATGATCTGGAGCAGCGTGGTTTTGCCGGCTCCACTGGGACCGACAATGCTTACCACCTCGCCCTTGTCGATGTGCAGGTCGATGCCCTTAAGTACCTGCAGCGAGCCGAAGCTTTTGGTTATGCCTTTGATATCTATCATTTTTCTTTTCTTTTCGTTTGTATCAGTAGGCAAAGTTAAGCAAAATAATTGGAAATGCCTAATAGTTGAAGACAAAATAACTAAGTTTTTCTTAAAAATGTTTGGAATGTAGGGTTTCGGGAGAAATGTTTACATTATTTAGTGCGGAAAATGTGCTCATTTCGAATAAAAGTAGTAACTTTGCATTTAAATAGTTTCTGATTTTGATATTTTTCAAATATGATTTGATATTTTACCAGATATGATAGATAGACCGACGATAGAAAGAATTATGGATTCCACCAAGATAGAAGAGGTGGTAGGAGAGTTCGTGACCCTTAAGAAACGAGGGGTCAACTACATCGGCTTGTGCCCTTTCCACAACGACTCCCATCCGTCTTTCTCCGTATCACCAACCCGTGGCATCTGTCATTGTTTCACCTGTGGCAAGGGTGGTAATGCCATCAACTTCCTCATGGAACTGGAACAGATGACCTATCCCGATGCCTTGCGCTGGCTTGCCAAGAAATATCATATCGAAATCAAGGAACGCGAACTGACCAACGAGGAAAAGCAGCGGGAGAGCGAAAGGGAATCTATGTTCATCGTCAACGAGTGGGCTGCCAAGTATTTCCAGGATATCCTTCAGAATGATGTGGACGGTCGTGCCATCGGTATGCAGTATTTCAGAAGCCGCGGTTTCAGAGATGACATCATCCGAAAATTCCAGCTCGGCTTTTCGCTCAACAGTCGTACTGCTCTCGGCGAGGCGGCTGTGAAACAGGGTTATAATCCGAAGTATCTGGTCAAGACGGGTGTGCTCATCGCCTCTGATAATGAACCGGGAAAGTATTTCGACCGATTCTCAGGCCGTGCCATCTTCCCATGGTTTAGTGTGAGTGGCAAGGTGGTGGCTTTCGGTGGACGTGTGCTCGATAGCCGTACCAAGGGTGTGAGCCAGAAATATGTCAACTCGCCCGACAGTGAGATTTATCACAAGGAACGAGAACTCTACGGCCTTTTCCAGGCGAAGAAGGCGATTGCCAAGGAAGATTGCGTGTTTATGGTGGAGGGCTATACTGACGTGATTTCCATGCACCAGTGTGGCATTGAAAACGTGGTGGCCAATTCGGGTACGGCACTCAGCATCTATCAGATCCGACTCTTGCACCGCTTTACCAATAATATCGTATTGCTCTATGATGGTGACAAGGCGGGTGTGCATGCTGCCCTGAGAGGAACCGACATGCTGCTGGAGGAGGAGATGAACGTCAAGGTGCTTTTCCTGCCTGATGGAAACGACCCTGACAGTTTTGCACGCAATCATACTGCCGAGCAGTTCAGACAATATATTGCAGACCATCAGACAGACTTTATCCAGTTTAAGACCGACGTGATGCTCAAGGGCGTTACCGATCCTGTGAAGCGAAGTGAGGCCATCAATTCCATCGTGGAGAGCATCTCGAAGATCAAGAATCAGATTACCCGAGCGGCTTATATCACCGACTGTTCTCACCGTCTGGGAGTCAACGAGGCGGTTATCATCAATGCCCTCAATTCCTTTATCCGCAACGGAATGAGTGAGCAGGTGAAGGAGGAACGCCGGGCAGCAGGACTCAGAGATGTCGGCTATCCGGTGAAGCAGCAGGCATTGCGACAGGCGGCTGTCACTCCGCTCGACAAACTGATGGAGGTGGAAGACCTGCTTATCAAACTGGTAATCCATCATGGCGATGAAATCATCAAGGTGCAGGATGCTGACGGCAATGATGTGGAACTGCCTGCAGCTCAGTATATCTATCTGGACATGGAGGGCGATGACTTCAAGTTCCACCATTCCATCTACAATCAGATCATGGCTGAGGCTATGGAACATATTGAGGAGGAAGGATTCAGATGTGAAACCTATTTCGCTTCTCATCCCAATCCGGAAATCAGTAGGATAGCCGGTATTCCGACGGGTGAGCAGGAGATAACGACGGCAAGTCTGCAGATGAAGATGAACGAGGAGAAACTGCGCCAGCAGATATTCAAGGACATGCTTTCCTTCCGTACCCACTATATTGCGCAGCGTATTATCGAGGTGCAGCAGGAATTTAAGCAGAATCCTGGCAACAGGGAACTTCTGGAGGAATTCGTGAAACTGAAGAAGATGAACATGCTCGTGGCGTCACAGTCGAATAATGTCTTCAACTAAAATATAATATAAGGAGGTAAGAATATGCTGTATATCCATTGGTTTCTGCTGGTAGTATATCTGGCGATAACGATAAGTGGAATCGTGGCTGTTCTCATGGACAACAAGCAACCGGAGAAAGCCATGGCATGGATTCTTGTGCTCTGTTTCATGCCGGTAGTCGGCATCATCTTCTATCTTTTCTTCGGCAAGAATACCCGTAAGGAAAGGGTAATCAGCAAGCGCAGTATGGACTTGCTCACCAAGCGCAGCATGCTCGAATTTGCCGAGCAGGAAGACCTGCATATCCCTCGCCGCAACAGACCGCTGATGAAACTGTTTACCAACCAGAACTGGGCGCTCCCTTTCAAGGATAATGAGGTGGATATTCTCATGGACGGCTATGAGTTTGCATTCTCACTCCTGAATGCCATCGGACAGGCAAAGGACCATATTCATCTGGATACTTATATCATCGAAGACGATGCTTTAGGAAATCTGGTGGCTGATGCGCTGATAGACAAGGTGCGTGAGGGCGTGGAGGTACGACTGATATACGACGATGTGGGGTGCTGGAAGGTGAAAAACCGCTTCTTCGAAAGGATGATTAAGGCAGGAGTGCGTGTCCAGGCTTTCATGCCAGTTAGGTTTCCAGCCTTTACGGGTAAGGTGAACTATCGCAACCATCGCAAACTCTGTGTCATCGATGGAAAGGTAGGATTTATCGGGGGCATGAATATTGCCATGAGATATGTGAAGGGAACGGCCAAGCAGGCTTGGCGAGATACGCATCTCCGTATCCGTGGCGGTGCTGTCTATGCCATCCAGAGAGCATTTCTTGTGGACTGGTATTTCGTGTGCCGGGAACTCATCAACGACCGCCGCTATTATCCGTCTGTAGATAAGAGTATTTCCAATAATTGTCTTACGCAGATCGTGACGAGCAGTCCTATTTCTCCTTGGCCTGACATCATGCAGGGCTATGTACGCATCATCCTGCAGGCCCACAGGTATGTGTATATGGAGAGTCCTTATTTCTTGCCTACTGAACCCGTGCTCTTTGCCATGCGAACAGCGGCTTTGGCGGGAGTAGATGTCAGACTCATGGTGCCTCGCCGGGGCGATGCCAAACTGGTGGAATGGGCTTCGCGTTCTTATCTGATGGAGGTGATAGAGGCAGGTGTGAAAGTTTATCTTTATGAGGATGGATTCAACCATAGTAAACTTCTGGTAAGCGATGATAATCTGAGTTCCTGCGGCAGTACCAATATTGATTTCCGCAGTTTTGAGAATAATTTCGAGGCAAATGCTTTCTTCTTTGGTGAGGGAATGGCTTTGCGTATCAAGCGGATATTCCTGGCAGATCAGGAACGCTCCATGCTGGTCGATGATGTGGCTTATTTCATCAAGCGCCCGTTCTTCCAGCGATTGTTTGAATCGCTTGTGAGACTGCTCTCTCCATTGTTGTAGAACGATTTCTTGATGATGTGTCGTTGGGTAATTTTTGCTGAAGATGTCGTATAACGATTTTTTGATTTAGAAACTTAAAACTATAGAATATGGATGCAACTTATATGGAATTGACTATTCGTCTTATGCTGGCGCTCTTGTTGGGTGGAGCTATAGGTATCGAACGTGAATATCGTGCCAAGGAAGCTGGTTTCCGTACTCATTTCCTTGTAGCTTTGGGTAGTGCTCTTTTCTGCCTCGTGTCCCAGTTTGGCTTTGGAGTAGATCTAAAGGATTCCTCCCGAGTGGCAGCGCAGGTAGTTTCGGGCATCGGATTTTTAGGTGCCGGTACAATTATCTTTCAGAAGAATGTGGTGCGCGGCTTGACTACGGCAGCTGGTCTTTGGGTCACGGCAGCTATCGGCTTAGCTTGCGGTACGGGCATGTATTTGGCAGCGGTGCTTACCACGGCTATGGTACTGTTGGGTCTGGAGGTCTTGAACTATTGGATTCCTCAGTTGGGATTATCCACCATTGAGTTGTCCTTTTCAGCTCCATCCCGTGAGAGTGTGAAGGAATTTATCACGCGCATCAAGCAGGACGGGATGGAAGTACATTCTTATGAGTTGAAGGAACGTCGCTTGTCGAAGGAAGAATTTCTGGAAGCAAGCTTAGAAATCAGAGCGAAACGCGACTTTCATACATTGGAGATACTGGATTATATGAATGATTTTTCGGATGTCACGATTTCTACGATTAAGTAGAACTTGGTGTGTCAATAAGTCCACTCTGTATGCTCGAAAAGGTCCCACAGATATCATAGATTTGGCTTGAGGTCTCAAAAAGATCTGTGTAAATCTGTGATACCTGTGGAACTATGTGTTTTAGGCGTTCCGTTTTATTAGAAAAATCTTGCCAGATAATCGTAGTGCTCGCCTTCAGTAATCAGTTCGCCATGTAATCCACAACTCTCTGCGATGGATTTGAGCAGTGGAAAATCAACATAGAGCCAGTCGAAGGAGTCTCCCTTTACGTCTTTGTAAACCATCTGATAATCCACTTCGCCATAGTAGGCTGCATTGAGATTGATGTCGAAACTTCCGTCCTCGTTCTCGTAGATGTATTTGATGTCAGAAGAATCGATAAGAATCTGTCCGCCTTTATTGAGCAAAGCCTTGAGACGGTTGAAGAGGGCAGGGAGGTTTTCTATTTTCCCGGCAATGCCAGTACCGTTCATCAGGAGAAGAATGGTATCAAAGCCACTCTCGCTCTGTGATCCGCCTTCATCCTGCAATCTATCTTCGCTTCCCATTCCGCTTTTGCTTCCCAAATGTGGGTCAAACAGGTTGATGCATTCTACATCCTTCACTCCTCTCTGGAGCATGGCTTGGCAACTCTGCGGAGAAATATCAATGGCTTTTACGGCAATCGATTGGGCTTGCAGGGCGAGTGCATGACATCCTGCACCAGCTCCAACATCCAGCACCTTTCCTTTGGCGAGGCTCAATGCTTTCTGCTCCAGTATCGGCATTTCTTCCAGGTTGCGGAAGAGATGTTTTACCGGCATTTCGTCTTCCTCAAACATAGAAGATAATATGCTCAATTTTCCAGCCTTCCCTTTAGTTTGGTAGTCAAGGATGGCGGCACCCATCGGATCTTTGTCTTTTGATAGTATATCTGTGTTCATACCTACAAAAATACGATTATTTCGCTAAACCGGCATATTAATATGTATAATTTAACATAAAAATTATCTTTATGCCATAAATAGGTGTCGATTTTTCGTTTATCTTCTTGCAACGATGCAAAAAAATGCTTACCTTTACCGCCAATTTGGACAATGTCAGAAAACGTGTTATCAAAAACAGGTGACTGATTTGTCTATTGTCCTATTATAAAATAAAAGCAATAAAACGATGAGATTACCAGAGAATATCATAGAGATGTTACGGCAAAAATCAGGAAACGATTTGTATTTGCCGTCTGATTGTGAATTCCTTTCACTCGATATAGAGAGTAAATTAGGAGTACATATTGGAGCAACTACGCTCAAGCGCCTTCTTGGTTTTGCTCAAGATGAACGTACACCTCATGCCAGTACCTTAGAGGTGTTGGCAAAATATCTTGGGTATGCTCACTGGGAAGATGTTGTAAATCAAGAGGAGAAATGTAGCTCGGATTTTGATACTCCTGAGGACGAAATTCGTGCGGCTAATCTGACTGTAGGTGATCGGGTAGATATAACTTATTCGCCTGATCGGCATGTAGTTTTTGAGTATGTGGGAGATGATTATTTTGTTGTGGTAGAGCGAGAGGGAAACAAATTGGAACTTGGTGATCGTTTGCAAATCCAGAATTTTATCTTGCATCATCCTTTTTATGCAAGGCAGGTATTCCGGGGAGAAGAATGTCTTGGCACTTATTCTGCTGCTATGGTTTCAGGAATTGATACCTTAAAATTGATCAGGAAATGATGGAATATTCTTGTTTTTCAGGCAATCAACAGGATAGTTTGAAAGAATCCTTATCAGTCTCCGGTTTCATGTGTGAGGCTTATCGTGTGAAGATATACGGCAAACTTCATTTCTTGAAAAAACTGAAACCTGAGCACGAGGACAATATTCTCTTTCGGGAGGCTCTCCGGAAGGAATTTGAGATTGGCTTTCGCTTGGAACATCCTAATATAGTAAGGTATGTTTCCTTTCATGATGATGAAATCTTAATGGAGTATGTAGATGGAGAGGAGTTGTTGGCTTTCTTGAAAAATCATCCTACATACTTTGAAGATGCAGAACATTTCGATAAGTTTGTTGGTCAATTATTAAGTGCTTTGCAATATCTTCATGACAATCAGGTTCTTCATCTCGATTTGAAACCAGAGAACATCATGTTGACTCGCATTGGTTGTGATGTAAAGGTGGTAGATTTGGGCTGCTGTTATTCCGATACTTTTGTTGATTCTACTGGATATACTACGCAGTATGCTGCACCAGAACAGCTTGCCGGTAGGAAGGTGGATGTTAGAACAGATATTTATGCAGTAGGCAAAATATTGGAATTGTTGCCTCATCACCCTATATATAATAAGGTGATAAAAAGGAGTTTGGATAAGAATCCACAAAACCGTTATCAGACTATTGCGGAATTACAGAAAGCCTTATCTGTAAGAAACTATAATAAAAAGAAAATAGTGGCAGCCGTTTCCATTGTTTTTGCCGTTTCTGTAGGTCTATTGTTGGCTTTGGCAACACCTTTTCAGCCTTTGCCAAATGAAGCAAAGGAAGCACCCCGAAACCAAAAGTTGGTTGATAGTAAAAAACGCCCAGCCCCGAGTTTGCAGGAGTCTAAGGAACAGGTTACCGCAGAGGCTGTAGTCGTGAAGAATCCTCCACTTTCGGGTTCTGTTTCGGAAGAAAAGGAGAAAGAGAAGAGCCACAATTGGCAAAAGGAGATGGATGCGATGTTGGATAAAGCTTATCAAAAGAGTATCAGCTCTTTTTGTGATTCCATTTTTCCATCACCAACAGTAGGATTGGCATGGAAGACAAAAAGTTCAGAATTTCATAATCAGGTCATGAAGATTACATCAGATTTTCATGCAAAGTATCCCGAAGTGGAGGAATCCTTGCTCTTCGCTTATGCAGAGAATAAATTTCAGAGTGTAGTAGGATATGTGTTTGGTAGGATGCGGGAAAATGGCAGGAAGAACCTTCCTTAGAAAAAGATGAAAATGGAAGAAATGGTCGGCGTCCTATTCTTCCATTTTCATTTTTATTTTGTACCTTTGTCGGCGATGAGAGACAACTCTCGTTGCCCACGCCATATAAGCTATTGGATGAAATTCGAGACTAAAAAGAAAAATAGTTTCAGAAAAGTTTGGTAGTGTGGATGATTTTCTATATTTTTGCGGTATGTTAAACAATTAAATTGTAAAATATGACATAAACAAATAAAGACATATAGGAAAATGAAGCGTTAGCTTTTTATTCTTGCTTCCTGAAAATCGCCAAATTTAAGAGAAGCCATGAAGAGTAAAGGTTTGACGCTCACGTCTGCATACGGCGTGGGCTTTACTCGTATTATGTGGCTTATGGTGTTTGGCGATACCTCAGGAGGCGTAAGCGAAGTAACGGTCCACGCCATTTTTCTGTCTGATGATGAATACTTGGACCCTAATAACTGAATTAAGATAACCCTCTTACCTGTATAAATGAATGTAATAAAAATATTTGGATTCTTAGATAAAGTAAAGAGAGTTTTTTAAGCATAAAAGTTTCTGAAAGACAGAGAAAACAATCAATAATATTGGTTTCTTTTAAGATATTCTGTAAATAAATGTTTAACAATTAAATTTATTAATTATGAAAATCTGGAGATTAATATCTGGCATTTTGTCAATGGTTTCTTTTTTAATTATCACATTTCAATCATGTGCAACAGGTGTAGTTAATGTTCTTGAAGATAATAATCATGATACGAGTGACGTAGCTGGCTTTTTTGTTGCTTTGGGCTTGCTGGTGGCTGGTACAGTAGCTACAATTCTATGGAAAAATGCAAGTAAAGGTGGTGATATTTCCCTTATTGTTATTTATGGACTAACAGCTCTTTTGGGATTTGTTAATTTGGGAACTTTTAGTGATTTGGCAATATGGTCTTCTTGGGCTTTGTTTTGTGCAATAATGGCAGGTGTAGCACTTTATCTTCATTCTCAAGAACAAGCTTCTGATGAATATGAATCAGGATATGCAGTTCCACAAATGCCATCTGCTAATATTGCACGAAAAGAATGTCCAAATTGTCATGCAATAAATGAAGTAGGAAGTCTTTTCTGTAGTTCCTGTGGTTACAGATTCCCAGTGCAAACCTTCTGCAAGAATTGTGGTAAGCAATTGAAGCCAGGTAATACTTTCTGTACGAATTGTGGAACAAAGTGTGATTAAGCAGTTTCAATGGATTTAGCGTTATCGTGTTTATTCTCATGTCTATGAAGTTTAATATAAAGCACCGCTTATGAAACAGTGTATTAATGGTCATCTTGTTGATGATAGTTCTAACTTTTGCCCTCAATGTGGGGCAGAAGTTTTTGGTCATTCTCTTTTTTGTCCACATTGTGGGAAAAAGTGTGGGGCTAACGAGAAATTTTGTAGTAAGTGCGGAACTCCTTTGCACAGCAAAAACATTTCAACTCACAATGCAACTTCTCAGTTTGTAAACACGAAGCCAAAAACAACGATGTATATAGTTGCTGCTGTTTGTGCAGTAGTTCTTTTAGGAATAGGAGGATTTATAGGATGGAAGTATCTGTCTAAAGACCATTCCTTAAAAAAAATAGCAGATTCTAAAGTCTTATCAAACGTACACATTTCAAGGTCTGAAGACTACTCCTTAAAAAAAATAGCAGAGGTTGTAAATGGTTGTAATAATTTAGGTGACTTCCATGAGGGGCGTGCTTGGTTCGGTAAAAACGAAAAGATTGGCTTTGTGGATAAAAAGGGAAATGTGATTGTTCCTGCAAAGTATTATTCTATCGCTGATTTTAAAGAAGGAAGAGCTTGGGTGGCAAATAGTGGTGAAGAAGGTGATGAGTATTGGTGTGGTTATATCGATTTAGATGGAAAAGAAGTTGTTCCTATCAAATACAGAGCCGCTCTTGGAGAAGGAGGATGCAGAGCCATAAACTTTTCGGAAGGATTGGCGGCAGTAGATATGCGTACCGATAACGATGATTCTCCTATCTATGGTTATATAGATAAGATGGGTAACGAGGTTATTCCTGCAAAGTTTAGGGACGTTGAAGATTTTAGAAATGGTATTGCTTCTGTACGTTTTGATTTTGATGATCCTGCTGTATATATAGATAAAACAGGTAAGGTGCTAACTGCAAAAGAACTTAAAAGCCATCATGAAATAGTTACTTTCTGGCAAGGTGACAAGATGGGGTTAAAACATCTGGATGGTAATGTGGTTGTACCAGGTGAATATGATATAATACAGAACTATTCAGAGGGAATGGCTGCTGTGTGTAAAGGAAACCGATGGGGATATGTTGATTCTTTTGGTAATAATATTATACCTTGTTTATACCATTCGAGACTTTTTTATGATAATGGAGTTATGGATGATTGGGGAGAGTATGGGGCTCCTGATGAGGCAAATGATTTCCATGAGGGGCTTGTCATGATCATGAAAAATGGTAAGGCAGGATTCTTAGATAAACAGGGTAAAGTGGCAATTCCTTTTCTTTATGAAAGAGCCAAAGACTTTTCTGAAGGTTTTGCAGCTGTCAAAAAAGCAGGGAAATGGGGCTTTATAAATAAAGAGGGCAAAAACGTTATTCCATGCCAATATGATAAAGTCGCTTCTTTTAGAGAAGGACTGGTTGCTGTCGTTAAAAATGGAAAAAGTGGATATATAAATACGAAAGGTAAGGAAATAGTTCCTTTTATTTATGATAAACCTGAAGATTGGGAACCGTTACATGATTTTCATGAGGGACTTGCTGTTGTTAGAAAGAATGGTGCTTATGGCTACGTAGATAAAAAGGGTAAAAGTACATTTGATTTTATTTAGAAATTTGAACAATCGTATTATTTAATTATAAAAACCTGAAATGATGAAAAAAGTTTTATTAGTTTTTGTTGCTGTCATAAGTATGCTGGCAATGAACTCTTGTGTTGACAAGGAGCAGTGTGTTGGTAAATGGGTAAGTGAAAGCGTCACCGAGGATGGTTTCACAGGTAATTTTTATCTTGACCTGAATGAAAATGGAACGGCAAATTTACGTATCAAAGGAACCGGAGCCGTAGAGGAAGAAGGTATGGATATGAAGATAGGAATTACTGCAAAGATAGGAGGATCATGGGACGTGTCTATGGGATTCATGGATTTGGAGTTTGATCCTGATAAGGTGAAATGTACAGTAGATGATTTTGATATGGGTAACGAGGGAGTTAATGCCCTGGTTAAAATGGTTCTGAATGATCCTGAAGCCAAAAGACAGATGGTGGAAGCTTTTAAGAGCGAAATGGATTTCGGTGATTTTAATGGTTCTCTTGATATTGAATTTGATGGAGATAATGTTATGAAACTGACAGGGGATGATGGAGTAGTACTGACATTTCATCGACAATAATTTGTAGAATTCTGTTTTACTAAAAAATAAGAAATGGAAGAAATGGTCGAATGCCTTTCTTCCATTATCGATTTTATTTTGTACCTTTGTCAGCGATGAGAGCACTCTCTCATTGCCTACGCCGTATAAGCTATTAGACGAATTTTGAAATTTAAATGAAAAAGTTTCCGGAAAGTTTGGTAGTGTGGATAATTTTCTATACTTTTGTGGTATGTTAAACAATTAAATTGGAAATATGACATAAACAATAAAGACATATAGGAAAATGAAGCGTTAGCTTTTTGTTCTTGCTTCCTGAAAATCGCCAAATTTAAAAGAAGCCACAAAGAGTAAAGGTTAGACGCTCACGCCTGCAATACGGCGTGGGCTTTTACTCGTATTATGTGGCTTATGGTGTTTGGCGATACCTCAGGAGGCGTAGGCGAAGTAAATGGTCCACGCCATTTTTCTGTCTATACTTTTCAATCTTTAGGACCTATTTAAATGTAATTCGAAAATATTAATTTAACGTAGTATTGTTAAATTTAAAACGTATATTGTTAGATGAAAAAATGTCCTAATTGTGGAACCATAGTAAGTGACGATTGTCACTATTGTGTGCGTTGCGGTTGTTCGTTAACCCATCAGAAAAGTGTAACACCAACAGGTCAGCAGAAGAATACTGATGTAGAGTATTTGGAAGATGATGAGAATAAGGTTGTAAAATATTCCATTATAGCTGGAGTTATTGTTGTCTTATTGGCTGTTTTAGGCTTTTATTTTTTTAAAGGTCATGGTAAATTATCTGGTAACTCTAATATGACGGATTCACTTTCTGATACGCTTGCAACTGTGGGCAATCAAGAGGAAATTGAAGAACAGTCTGAGGATGATATTTTAAAACTTCATCCAGGCTTTCAGCTATTGTGTTCTGTTACTGGTGATTTTGACGGAGATGGGAACAAGGAAACTTTGTATGCAATTAACCCGAAAAGTGACGATGGTCCTTTTGTAGAATATTTGTGTTTTTCAAAGAAAACTCTTCCTTCTATAAAAATCCAAACGCATGGAATTTATGTCCCTGATAGTAAGCCAAAAAATGCTGGTGATTTAGATGGGGATGGAGGCGATGAAATTTCATTTTATTCTTCTGGCTATTCATCTAATTGGAATGGGTACTATATCTGGTCCTATAAAAATGGTAAATGGATTGTGCCAATAGAACCTATATATTTGCCAGAATGGGCTTTAGAAGATGGTTATGTTCCAGTTAGAAAAAGCCATAAAAAGGGTTATGTGGAAATCGACGACAATCAAGAGTTGGTAGATGATGAAGATTCTACTTATATGGAAAATACTCATAATGGTCTGAGATTTGAAAGAAAACTCGTGAAGTTTAATAATAATGGTTATAAAGTGAATTTTTAGTTGTTGTTATTCCCATAAATGGTTTGCTCCATTCTTGACGGATATCAGACTATAATAATATCTTGTGATGAATTTGTCTGCTTTCCTGCGTATGTGGAATGGTAATCAATGACAGGTCTTTGTAACGGATAAAAATAATAAGAAATATGGATCAAATAGAATTTGATGTGACGTGCCCATATTGTGGCAATGTTTTCAGAGTATCTTCTGTCCCAAGTACTCAGGTTGAATGTGAATGCCCTCATTGCCATCAAACTGTTGTTTTTGATGCACCAGATACAGGGGATAATGATGTAAGTACAGAGTATTCCGATACTGCTTCTTCATATGAAGTTTTGCCAACGCCATCTCCTGGTATTGCAAATGACGAATGTCCAAATTGCCATGCTAAAATCGAACCAGGAAGTGCTTTCTGCGGCTCTTGTGGCTTCAAATTGTCAGGGCAAAACTTTTATAATAATGGTGAAAACCAAACTGGAGCTGGTGACGTATTCTGTCCGCATTGTGGTCAGAAGTGTGACGCAAATGAGAAATTTTGCGGAAAGTGTGGAACTCCTTTATTCAATGAATCCATTCCAGTTGGAGGCGTAACTCCCACTGTAACTCAAGATACACCACCTGTGTATTATGATGAGGATAATGATAATCACAATATGCGCATATTGCTTGCTATATGTGCTGTTGTTCTTTTGCTGATAGGTGGATTTTTAGGATGGAAATATTTGTATAAAGGGAAATTCTTTAAGAAAAAGACAGAGTTGGTAAGCGATAGCATTAATGCTGATAGTGCCAAAACCTGGGAGCAAGTAACCTTTGAAGGTGTGATGTATGATGAAGATGGACACGATTGCAATATGCAGGTGACGTATGAAACTGATGGAAGCAATGTTCGCAATTGTGTTTATAAGAATGTGGACTTGGGCGGTAAGATAAAAATGGATTTAGTTGTCACTGACGATACTTATTCTTTTTCTGGAAAAGATGGTAAACAGAAATTCGCTTTCAGCGTAAATAAAGACAATCTTATCGGACCAGGACAAGATGGTAGAAAAGGTCTCCTTGTGATGATGCACAAAGAAGGAGAAGCTCCACAACCAAAGCCAAATCCTGTAGAAATGTCTCTTTGGTCGTTGGGGCACGATTTCCCCCATGGAGAGATTGAGCTAAACGGACAGATTGGATACTATAAAAATGAAGAAAACAATGATAAGTATATTTTGCGTGTTGTTTCTTATGATAAACATTCCGAGGAATGTGTCTTAGAGGCGTATTCGCGTGGTAAAACGATAGGAAAGTTTATTGGAATTTATAGTAGTACCAATGTACCAGAAGATGCTTGGTGTGTATCATATAATCGATGTTATTATGGAAAATTTCATTATACAAATGGAAAACAGGAGGAATTCCAATTTTATTGTTGAGTTTATGGAGATTAAGTAACTATATATAGTGTGAAGTGATTTTGACCGAAAAAGCCTTGGTCGGAAATGACCGGCTGTTTTTTGTCTTATTCTAATAATAAAAAGTGGAAATGGAAGAAATGGTTGGAATGCCCTTCTTGCATTTCCATTTTTATTTCGTACCTTTGTCCTCGATGATTAGAAAAACTCATATAGCTCACGCCGTATAAACTATTGGACTTCTTATGAAATTAAAATAAAAAATAGTTTTAAAAAAGTTTGGTAGTGTGGATATTTTTCTATATTTTTGCGGTATGTTAAGATAAAATTGAAAATATGACATAAACAAATAAAGACATATAGGGAAATGAAGCGTTAGCTTTTTGTTCTTGCTTCCTGAAAATCGCCAAATTTAAAAGAAGCCACAAAGAGTAAAGGTTTGACGCTCACGCCGCGCAATACGGCGTGGGCTTTTACTCGTATTATGTGGCTAATGGTGTTTGGCGATACCTCAGGAGGCGTAGACGAAGTAAATGGTCCACGCCATTTTTCTGTCTATACTTTTCGAACTTTAGGACCTATAGAGTAAAAGTACAATTCTGTGATTACCTATATATTTGTTATGAGAACGAAATGTCAACATTGCAACACTACACTTCAATTCGATGAACGGAAATATGTAAGAAACAACTGGGTTGAATATACATGCCCTATTTGTGGAAATCAGGTTAGATTTCAGTATTTTGGGGCTGATCAACAATTTGGTACGGCAAATCTGGGTGGCTCTGTACCACAGCCTGCTAACACAAATTTTCAAAGTCAACCCATGCCAGCCTCTCATCAGAATTTTGCTCCTCCTGTATATGAAGAAGAGCAAAGACATCGTTCGCCACTTATTTGGCTTATCCCTGTATTCGTATTGTTGTTTTGTGCTGTTATAGGCGGGTATTTTTACTACTATAAGGTTTATCTTCCTGATAAAATTGACCGTGAGGCGCCTCGTTTTTACACAATTTCAAATATGACAAACCTTCGTTTTTCAAAGTCGTCGGGGGCAGAATACAATAAGATAGGATCACTGCCTTTCGGTAGCGAATTGATAACATACAGTCATGATTCAGATTGGAGTGATGTGAAGGATGCAGCAGGTAAGCGTGGATTCATAGCTTCAAACTATATTGTAGATAAATCAGATTTCAATCGACTCAACAGTATTTTTGGTGATGCATCATCGCGAGAAATCATCCAGAAGGTCAAATGCCGTAGAGCTCTGCTGAATTATTTTAAAGAACACAATTTTATAGGAAACAGTTCGCAGTGTGAATTAGATTCTATCAAGCCAAAGGTTGTTCCTAATTCAGATAATCAGTGGCAAGTGTTTACCCGAGCCAAAGGAGTGAAACCTAACAGTGTATGGTTTGGACGTGCAACAGATAGCAATTCTAAATATACAGACTTTGCAGTTATTATCACGAATGTGAAAACAGATGATCGCCGTTTCCTTCTGTTCAGTTTTGATGAAGCAGAAAACCCTACATTGGTATATGAGGAGAAAACAACAGCAAAATACATTGAAGATGTATATAGTTATGATGGTTCTGATATTATGGTAGAATATTATTATGCAATATAAATCTAAATCGAATAAAGCCAGAAACTTTGGATTGTTTTTGTTGTACACAATCACACTCCTTGTACCTATCGGCGGCTTGGCAGGCTTATACTGTTATTACCAGAAGCAACTGAATGATATTCCGCAAGCACGTATCATCGTCGTCTCGAAACAGGATATGAGATTGCGTGTATATGATTTCAAAGGTACAAAACTGATGGATTATGGTATTGCTTGCGGCCGAAATATGGGACAGAAGCACAGAATAGGAGATTTGAAGACACCAGAAGGAATGTTTTTCGTGCAGACTATTGAAGATGCTTCTGATCGAACACATGATTTCGGGGATGGTAGAGGAGAAATACAGGGAGCCTATGGACCCTACTTTATCCGTTTGGATACTCCGGGAAGCAAAGGCATAGGGATTCATGGAACGCATGATCCTCTGTCTATCGGTACACGAGCTACAGAGGGCTGTATTCGCTTGAATAATAACGATCTTGCCGAACTTGTCAGTATCGTAAAACCTGGAATGATGGTACTTGTTACCCCTTCATTTCAAGATTATGAACAGGAACAAAGATATATTGGAAATAGACGCGATAGCGTGACAAATCAATAACCCAAATACGTTAAGAGAAATGGAATATTCAATCATAGCTAATTCTGGTATTCAATTATTTACCTTTCCTCTTGAAATAGATCTCAAGCAGAATTTTAAGAGATGGTTTCATGAGTGGTATGATAAAGAAGAAGGTATTCACAAACTTGATCTTGTCGAGTGTGTGCACACTGATGATGGTGATACTTTCTATTACAACAAGAAGGAACTTATCGATAAGGGCTATCTTACCGCTTTTGAGACCCGGCATCAAGTAAATCCTGATGAGGTTCGTGAAGATGGTCTGGTTCATCCGTTAGCTGCTAATGCTGAAGGAGATGATTATTTGTTGGATGAAATCTTTTCTATGTCATTCGATGATAGTCAAAACAAATTGTCCTTTTATGAAAATAAGTGGATTCCATTACCTTATTTCCGTCGTCGTGTACCAGCACTTCAGTTTGATTTCGGTGCATTCAACTGGGCTCGTGTTAAATTTGTTCTAAAGGATGAAAAAGATGGCAAGCGATACTATCATGTGTTGCTTGCACTTGACACACGTACAAATTATCAGGCATCTACCTTGCAGGAGACTCCCGTCTTTCCTGATAATTTTCAGAATGAACTTACCTTTCAATTATGCTCTGACGAGATGTTGTTGATGGACTATTGCTCAGAAGGAACAGAAGAATGCAGTTATGTCAATGAGTACTTGCGTAGATTAGTTCATCCCGAAGCTCGTTCTGTTTCTAAGATTAAAGGTGAGAAGCATAAAATGTCATATATCGCCACTTACTTCCTGCTGATAAACTATCTTTCACTAAAAGACCTGATGCCAGTATTAAAACTGTATAAGGACGAAAGTGTAGTGGTGAAGGATGTTGATATGTTTATCGATATAGGTAATTCCCGTACAACAGCATTGCTCGTTGAAGATCCTCAAAATGGTGATTTTACAAAGGTTCCACTATTAAGTTTAACAGATCTGACAGATAGCATTACCGAAAAGACTGATGGTCCACAAGTTCGTCGTAATACTGAGCCTTTTGATATGCGCTTGGTGTTCAGAAAAGCTGATTTTGGAAACTTTGGCCCACGTGACAGTCATCAGTTTGTTTATCCAAGTTTGGTTCGATTAGGGAAGGAAGCAGAGAATCTCATTCATGTTGCCTCAGAAGAGCAATCTTCTCAGAACTTATATACTTATTCAAGTCCAAAACGTTATCTATGGGACAAGGAAAGTGTAAAAGAAGAATGGCAATTCTTGGTGCTCGATGGAGAGGAAAAGAGTCACATTCTGGAACTTAAGGGTATTACAAATCAACTGAATAGCAATGGTACTGTGGACAAAGAAGGGTATGGAGGGAGTAAGCATACTTACTCTCGCTGTTCACTTATGACTTTTGCTTTCTTGGAAATTTTCTCTCAGGCACGTATGCAGATCAATAGTGAAGACTATCGTAAGTTTCATGGTGATGTAAATACACCACGACGTATCAAACGAGTAGTAGTCACTTGTCCGACAACTATGTCTGAATGTGAGAGAAAATCTCTGGTTCGTTGCGCTAAAGATGCTGTTACTCTACTTACAAACTTCGAGAAAAAATCCATGACAGACCTCTTGCCGAGCAAGAAGTTTGATATAGAGATTGTTCCGTCTTATCCAAATGATGGAAGTGGAGTTTGGTATTATGATGAAGCCACCTGTTCACAAATGGTTTATCTGTATGGAGAAATCGCTCATAAATTCAAAGGACGATTAGCAGATTTTTTTGAACTCTATGGTAAAAAGGATGAGCGAGGTTCGTACACATTTACATTAGGTTCTCTCGATATCGGTGCAGGTACGTCAGACTTGATGATTAATGAATATAGCAAGGGCGATCAAAATGAATCTACCGTCTGTCCGAAACCTCTTTACTATGACAGCTACTATTATGCAGGCGACGATATGCTTCAGGAACTTATCCGTGAGATTTTTCTTACGGATAAGGATTCTGCGCTTGTTGCGCGCCTGGAACAAACGGCTGAAGGAATACAGAAAATAAAAGATTTCTTTGGACACAACTATAATGGGCAGTCTATATCTCAGCGCATCTTGCGTAAGAACTTTAATATCCAAGTTCTCATACCTTTGGCATGCTATTATCTGGAATTGTTGAAGAATCAAAATCACGATTGTGTAGTACATTTTGATGACGTTTTCAAAGATAGTTTGCCTAACCATCTTGTTATGAGTGGTTTCTATGATTTCTTCGGTTTTGAATTTAATGAGTTGGAATGGCATTATTCCTGTGAGAATGTATATCGTATTGTTGCCAAATCTTTCGATTCCTTAGTAAAGAAGATTTCGGCGATTATGTACACTTACCATTGCGATATTATCGTTCTCTCTGGTCGCCCAGCAACATTGCCTCCTTTACGTGATCTTTTTATAAAGTATTATGCAGTGGCACCCAATCGCCTTGTTCAACTCTCCAGTTATTACATAGGCGACTGGTATCCGTTTGGAAATAATACGGGTTATATCAGAAATCCCAAGACGGTAGTTGCTGTTGGAGCCATGATAGGTTTTTATTCATCAGACCTCATACAGTTCTCTAATTTTAGGCTTGACAAGCAGGCATTGAGTAATTTGAAATCAACCATCAACTATGTTGAGACGCCAGAATCCATGTTGCTCAATACGCATTACTGTCTTACTCCAACCACGAATCGTGGCGAGATTACTGTCAAGCAATTGCCTGTTTCGCTCAAGATCAGACAAGAAAATTTTGACAGCTATATGAGTCGTCCGCTTTATGTTGTGGACTATGATTTTATAAGAATTTGTAAACGTATCAGGCATCAGATGGAAAATATTAATCCAAATATGCCAGAGGAGGCACTTATCAATCTGACAAATGAGGAAATCAATCGGTTGAAGCGCCTTCTTCCTTACCGAATTGTTCTTTCACGTGAAAGTGATAATAAAGAAGATATTAAAATAGAACAGATATTGGATAATTCCGGTAATGAGATTAATTTACAAAACATTCGTATTAATATCCAAAGTCTTGGAACATCTGAATGTTATTGGCTGGATTCTGGTATTTTTGACTTTTAAACATTATCATTATGCAAAAAGAGATTACAATACAAGATATAGATCATTTGCTTCATGTCATCGGGGACTCTATAAAATGGGCCTCTGAGCATGAAGAACGTGCCTTCCCATTGTCTGCGTTCAGAGAATATCGTAGAAACTTGAAGAAAATTCGTTTTGCACTTGAGGAAAATTGTTCTGCTGCAGCTTATGGAGAGAGTCAGAATGGAAAGTCATACCTTATAAGTAGCCTTCTTTCAGATCAAGGTGAGGAACTGGCAATTAAAGGAGGAAGAAATGGTAAAATATATAGTTTTATAGATGATATTAACCCAAGTGGTGGCAATACATCTAAGAAGGAATCTACAGGTATCATTACACGCTTTACGATTTGTCCAGATATGGCTCCTGCAGCTGAAGACAAGGTGAAGGTAAGACTGCTCAGTATTGCAGATATTGTAAAACTGCTTGCTGATACTTATTATAAAGATGTGAAAATCAATGCTGACACTTTGTTGCTGGCTGATGATATTAACTGTAAATTAGAGACATTTCTTCCGCAAATCATTGATAAAAATGTCCAACAGAGTTATATAGATGAAGATGATATATTTACCATTCAGCAGTATCTTAATGCTTCTTTGGGTGGTAGTGCTTCTCATGTGTATAGTTCCAAGTTCTGTGTGCTTGTATCTCAAAAGATTCAGCATATTGCCCCAGAACAATGGGGAAAAGTATTTAGTCTGCTGTGGAATGAAAACGATTATATCACTTCACTTTTTGAAAGATTGGTTGCAGAATATCGTAAACTGCATTTCAATTCAGTAGTCTATGTTCCTTTTGATGCTATTCTTAGACAGAAAGGTACCATTCTTGACATTTCATGGCTCGATAATCTGTTTAATGATAATGCGGCAGATAATAATCCAAACTATGAGTTACTCTGTGATATCTATGATAGCCAGAACAACTTGTTGGTTCATGGATTTCCAAAAACATCGTTTACGGCTCTTATATCAGAACTTACGTTGGTCTTACCTCCATCAGCAGCTGATAAACGTGCTTTCCTTCGTGACTTTGACCTTCTCGACTTTCCTGGAGCCCGTCATCGAATGAAGTTGCCGGAAAATTGTATTCAAACAGAGTTACCGATGATGCTTCGCAGAGGAAAGGTGTCTTATTTGTTCGATAAGTATTCTGATTCATGGCGAATCAATGCAATACTTTTCTGTAAGAATATGGACAAACCTGAGAGTGAATTGGGTGAGGTTCTCAACAGTTGGATTAGCAACAATATTGGTGCAACTCCAGAACAGCGAGCAAAATATATTAGCAGCACTAATTTTACTTCTCCTTTCTTTATCATATCTACGTTTTTCAATTGCGACTTACAACGTACAAAGGAGACTCCTCTGTTCATACAGACTGTGCCTTTAGAGGAACGTTGGAAGACTCGTTTTGAAAATCATTTATGTGATGAGGTAATTAAGCCAAGTGTCTATTCTTGGTTTGAGCATTGGGTTCCACAAAGTGCCGGTTTTGCTTCAGAGGCATTTCAGAATATCTATATGCTTCGTGATTACTTCTGGTCGTCAAATCAGCAGATATTTGCCGGCTATCAGGCAGGTGTTAGTGGAGAGAACCGTGTTGTTGAACATTCTGAATTTCCAGAATTCTTGGATGCTCTCCGTAACTCATTTGTGTCTTTCCCATTTGTGAAGAAGCATTTCGCTCATCCGGATCAGGCTTGGGAGGATGCGGCAACAATCAATCATGATGGTTCGCAGGCTATCATTTCTTCTCTGGAGAAGATTGCTACTGTTATCGATGATGCGCGCAAACAGAAATACCATGATGAGGTAAAGAGTATGCGTGATGAAATGCTTACTGCACTTCAGCACTTCTATATCTCAGGAGAAGAGAATGATAAGCGTGAGGAGATTAGACGTACTGCTGGCGAAATGAAGTTTGGACTCGATATGCTTTCGCCATCTTCTTTCGGAATGCTGATCAATAATTTTATGGTTTCTTCGCACGATCTTCGCTATCTGGCTACAGATATTGTGCTTCATAAAAAGGAATTACCACAGGATTTTACGCTGATTAATGTCCTGAGACTTAATGCAGGTATTAATCCGAATGATGGTAAAGAAGTTAATCTTAAGAAACTTTGCGATTATTATCATACTAATGAGCAGATGCTTCGTGATGGATTAAAAATGCAAAATATCAATCTTGAAGATGTGATTTGCGGACAGAACAACACGATGACTACTGATGCGGATATTCTGGCCAAAAATATTTCTGAGTACTGGGCTGATTATATAGAGTCTGCTGCACATAAACTTAATAAGCAGTTGATTCATTCGGACAGAATAGCATTTATGTATAATGTGCTTTTCAAGAAGTTTAATATCAGACAGATGATTGCAAACAAAATTCAGGACTATGCAAATACTATTGAAGATAGAGATGTACTGTCAAATATCATTGCAGATTCTATTAGTCTGATGCTTAATGATTTTGTAACTTCAGTGGGGCGTAAGTTTATGACAGATGAGGATATTTTACATGTTAAGACTATTGCTGAAGATATGCATGTTCAGGTTGATATTCAAGAAGACTGTCAGGTAGAACAACCTAACTTACGTGATACGATGGAGGCTTTTGAACAGTCTGTAGAGACACTTCGCTTCCAAGTTTTCGATGAACATTGTCGTAACATGCTTCGTCGTTTGCCATTGTGGGATAATTTCAAACGCTGGGAGAATCTGCTTGTTATTGGTCTCATGTTTACAAGTGATGTTACTGAGATAGATGAGCAGGCTAATGAGCAGATGAGAAATATAATAGAAGAATGTCGAATGGTATTAAATAATCAGATATGACGATATTTATAGATAAAAAAGCTCTGTGCTCCACACCTTTAAAAGATTTCTGTGAAATACAGGGCATTGGTAATGATCCGATGTATATGCGTCCTGGTAGCGTTCAGAGCATAGTAGGACGATATATTCCTAAAGATATGCAGGATTTTCTGGCTGTTCCAGAATATTCTGCAGAGGATGATGCTATCGTTTGGTTTGCTCCTAATTGGACAGATACTCCACGGCGCATCAACGACCTTTATGGGGAAGAAAAGGAAAAATACGATAGAATATACCGCGATACGTTAAACGTTTATAATGATGTGAAGCGCAAACTCCATGGTGAGTCTCTTGGCATACTGGATTCTGCACTTAAGTTTGTCAATGAGAATTTCTTGTTCTGCTATGATAATAAAGTAGTGCTGGTGGCATGGGGAATGAATCTTCGTGATAGTGTATATGATGCCAAAGGTAGTATTGTCTTCAACTTCTCGCAAACAAAGGGTTATACTATTATTTTTGATCCGGGTGAAGGTGCGGAGCTGGCTAATCCTAATGACCGTATTATAAGAAGAAAAGAGAAAGCGGAGTTGGTAACAGCTGATGTGCCTCGTCTTATATGCAAACCTGGTTTTCATTTTATAGATTGGAAACCACAGGTACAGGGTACTACAGTTACGTCTGATATGGTATTTCATGCGCAATATCAAAAAGATCCCAAAACTTCCTCTGTAGCCGAAGAGCCGGTTGTTAGTAATGTTCAGGACCTTCCTGTTATGCATACCATACGTTTTGTAACGGATGGTAGTTGTCAACTTGACGGAATGGAACAGTTGCAGGTTGAAGATGGATATGAACTCACAGAGAATGATTTTCCTAAAATGATTCCTCTGGAAGGTTTTAGTAACCCATATTGGGATCCTGCATATTTAGGTTCTGTTCATTCTGATTTGGTCTTTAAAGCCAAGGCTTCACGGAACAATTATACAGTGACCTTCCTGCCGGGAAAATATGGAGAGTTGAAAGGAATTTCTACATTTACGGTTCCGTATGGCTCCCGTATAACACAAGTGCAGATTCCGCAAGTAGTTCCTTTCAGTGGTTATACTTTTGCTGGTTGGAACATTACTCCATTGGATTATAGTGTGGCCAATAATTGCTCTTTTCAGGCACAATACAGGAGTATTCCATGGTTGACACGGCTTTGGATGTGGTTCACGAGTTTCGGATGCCTGAAATGGTTGCTTCTTTTGCTGGCATTGCTGCTCTTGTTAGGACTGTTCAGTTGGCTATTCCCTGGTTGTAACGAATATAGGTGGAATCGTTATTATCATGATGTAGTAGTTACTGATGGAAATCAATATCATGTTGGAGAATCTTCTGGTAAGATACATTATCTGCGTTCTGGAGAAGGACAGGATGTTGATTATATCTTCCCTCAAGATACAATATTTGAGCACTCCGAAATTAGTGATGAGGTACTGGAACATGGTGGAAATATCAATGCTTTCTTGCGTTTCTCAATCATTTGGAATCAGCAAGGTGAGGATATGGTAGATCTGGACGCACATGCAATTCAGCCTGATAATGAAGAAATTTATTATTGTACACACATGAATAATCCGACATCAATGTCTGGTGTATTAGATGTTGATGACATCCGTCCGCAAGGTACTGGTGTAGAAAATATCATTTGGACAGATCCGGAAAAGATGTCTGATGGTACATACACACTTTTTATCAGGAATTATGATGGCGGTAGAAATCATGGGGCCAAAGCTGAGGTGGCTTTTAATGGTAAGACATGGCACTACACGATTGATCAGCCTATCAGAAGAGAAGAAGATATTCCAATAGCACAAATTAAAATATCAAACAATAATCAAAATTTTTCTATCCGACACTCTAAATATTTAGATAGGACAGAATAGTAATAAGGAAAAATAATTATGCCAAAGAAATCAGCTATATTGAATAATGTAACAGAATATTCTCCAGAAGATTTAGCAAGTTATATCCAGCAGGGTATTGTGACGTTTGAAGAACTCCGAAACAATACCGAAGGTGAGTTTACTGCTAAGATGCAACTTGATGTGGAGAAGTTACTTGCAGGGAATGAAGATGGAGACTTTCAGACAGTAATGGAGTCAAACTCTATAGCAGACTTGCAGGATTTTCTTAATAAGTATCCAATGGGAACTGCTGCGCATTTGGATGCTGTCCGTCAGCGTAAGCACGAACTGGAGGCAACACTGGCTGCAGAGCCTGTAATGCAGGTAGATGATATTGAGGAAGAAGAGTGGCAGGAAATTAAGGATTCCTGTGATGTACAACTTTTAGAATCTTTCAAGGAAAAATATCCTAAAACTTCTCATCTTTTTGAAATTAACAGACTCATTACTGAAGAGAAAAACAAGGAGCGTAATCGTGAAAAATCTCCTGTTGTTCTCAAGACTATGATTAATAATGCAAATAGTGTAGAAGAAGTCTGCAAAATCATTCAGGAGTTACTTGAAAACGAAATGATTTCAGTTAGTACCCTCCTTGAGGTGATAGAGCAAGACCATAATCTATTATCTTCTTCGGTTTGCAATGATATCATTTCAAAAGGTATTCTCAATCGGAATGACTTGAGTAAGTGTGGCATTTCCGATGAGTTTATCAACAAGATGTTGGCCAATACAGGTATTCAAAACTTTGAGCCTGCACGCCCTTTGCAGACAATCAAAGAACCCTGTACAGAGGTGTATTTCTGGGGGATTCCTTCTTCAGGAAAAACATGTGCGTTGGGTGCTATACTCAGTGCAGCAAAGAATGGATTGGTAGCTCGTAGCATGATTCCTGATAATAACTGTCAGGGATTTGGTTATATGAACAGACTTTCTTCTATATTCTTTCCTGGACGTGTCTGTCGCCTTCCTGGTGGAACTCCTGTGACTTCTACCTATGAAATGCGTTTTGAACTTGAAGACCAAGAACACCAGATCCATCATGTAGCATGTATTGATATGGCGGGAGAATTGTTTACTTGTATGTTCATGCAAGATGCAGGAGAACAACTACGTGACGATCAACAACAAGCGTTGGAAACTTTGCATAATATTCTGCTCAGCAATAGATCGAATAATAATAAAATTCATTTCTTTGTTGTTGAATATGGTGCAGAAAAACGTCTCTTCAATGGTCTTCCGCAGGCAGAATACCTCAATTCGGCAGCTGCTCACCTTAATAATATGGGACTCTTTGATAGTAATACAGATGCTATCTATGTCCTTATATCCAAGGTGGATAATGCTTCCTATAAAGGATCGCTTGATGATCATTTGTTGAAATATATGACAAAGAATTATTTGGGCTTTTATAATAATCTTCTTCGTATCTGCAAAGAGCATAATATCAATAACGGGCGTGTCAACATTGTTCCTTTTTCTATAGGAGAAGTATGCTTTAAAGATTACTGTCTGTTTGACGCAACCTCTGCGACTAAAGTTGTGGATTTGTTTATACGTTATTCTTATTATGAGGAAAAGAGTTGGTTACAAAAATTGATAAACATGTTTAAAAGTTAAGAGATATGAGCAAAATCGAATTATTAATACAAAAAGCCCATGGTGGCTTGACTGATGTGTTCGTGACAAATAAGGGAGCATGGTATGGAAAGACATACGATATGCGAAACTATATTTCTCACTTGCATCTCAGCAGACTTTTCTATGTCTTGAATTATCATACGACTGGAATTTATTTTTCAATAGTCAAACCATTGAATGTGGGAAGAACTGGCGATTACATGGCAGCTTGGATTTATATTCCAAATTCCATAACTGTTGCTTCAGAGGATTTATTGAAATTGGTTTCACTTGTACAGGAAAAAATTGTAAGTGGAGTAGAGCAATATGATAATCTTAGACCGCTTTTGGACAGCTCTTATCCTGATTTGCAGTATATTGACTGTATGCCAGTTCGTCAGACCGAAGCTCTTGCCTATAGAATGTATGGTCAGAATACTGATTTTGTCTATTTAGGAAACCTCTTGGCGCAAGGATTAGATCAGTCTTATTATAAGAAATATAAGGCTGTATTCTTTTTGGATATTCCTGCTCGTAATGAAGTACCACCATCTGTTTTACAGCAGATGTATGATTTGTCGAGAAATGGCTTTGAACAGCCTGCTTATCTGTTCCCTCCTCAAACTTTGCCAGTAGCTGGTATGGAACTTTTCGTCAATCAAGTTCCTTTTCGTGATAAGCCTTTGAAGACCATATTAGGTTCAAAGTTAAATATACTTCTTCATAGGACGGGTTACAAAGACGTGGTTTTATCTGTAAATATCTGTAAACCTCGTCAGTCTTTTTTGCTTCAAAATGAAATACTTTGGGAAAAAGAAATCAATGCCCAAATGTTTCACGTAATGTTCAAGGGGCATCTTGCAATGCAATACCAACTTTTTGTGAATGGTAATCTTGTGTCGAGTGATCACTCAATAAGTATTCGTGAACAAGAGGCAAGGAATGCACGAGTGGAGGTGATGAAACCTGGATGTGCTAACTATCAGGGATACTTGAATCTCACTCAGCCGCTTACTCATACAATTGTACTACAGGAACTTCCTATTAGGAATGCTTCGCATACATCTAAGTCAAATAGCTCAGTGTTTGCAAGCAAGAAATTCTTGTTAGGAATGATTGTATATACTGTGGTAGTTTTCTTTGCAGGTATCTGTTTGGGAGATTTGATCAATAAAAACGATATTCAAGAAAATCCAGAGATGTCAACTCCTATTGAGAATGAAGTATCTCCAGAGTCTGATAATAATCTTGATTTTGAATCTTCAGAATCTTCTGAATTGGAATCTGAAGGCAAGCGAAATACAGATCGTAAGGCTTCCCGAAAGCAACAGACAGATCAACTAGAGAAACAAAAAGACAAGGCGAAGTCACAGGGAAAAGAAACTGAAGAACCTAAAGAAAAAGCAGGTGCAGAGGCTGCCGCTTCGGGTAAATCTGTTTCTCAATCTGCAGACAAGCATGCTTCTCCGACTAATAGAAATAAGGATAATGAATCTGCAAATGTATCCACACATAGTTCTGAGGATAGTCCGAAAAGTAATAAAGAAAAATAACTATAAATTATCGTATTATGAGATTTGAGTATATTTGCCATCATTGCAATAATCGTTTTACAACGGTTTTAAATGCGACTAAAGAACGTGTTGCCTGTCCATATTGCCAACAGATAATGACCGCTTCAAATATTAATGTTGTGGTTGATGATAGTGTAAATCAGGTGAGAAATCAGCAACCTGTCATTAATCAACCACAACAGGCTCGGGTTCAAGCTCGCCCTGTTCAGGGGCGTCCAGTCCAAGCTCGTCCAGTTCAGGCTCGTCCAATTCAAGCTCAGCCAGTTCAAGCTCGTCCAATTCAAGCTCAGCCTGTTCAAACTCAGCCAATTCAAGCTCAGCCAGTTCAAGTTCAACCTGTTCAGTCTGAGGCTCTGGATCCTATAGTTCTGGCACCTCATGCAGAACCTGCTGCAATGGTGAACGATATGGATAAGCCTGATGAGTCGAATGTAGAACCGTCTAATATAGACGGGGCTAAGCCAGAGAACTCTGCTGAAGAAGTCTCAAATTCAGAATCTGAGAAAGCTTCATTACAGGAGAGTTTTAACAAGGCTCTTTTAGAAAGTGTCGAAGAGGACAAAGAAGATGACGAGAATGTAGAGATTGCCGATGAACTGAAGGAGGCTATGAATGACACTTACGAAGGTGTTTCGAAAAAGAAGTTTAATCCAGTATTGATGATAGTATTGGTGGTAGCCGCTGTGCTGTTTACTGGAATCTATTTCTTATTTATAAAAAAGGATAAGCAGGCTGAGAAAACAGAGATGCTTGTTAAAAATGAAAAAGCAGCAGTACAAGCACTCAAAGATTATGCAAATAATTATCCTGATATGAAGATTACTCAATATTTTATGCTCGATTTGGATCAGGATGGACAGAGAGAGGTTATTGCAAACAATGACAAAAACCTGATTGTCTTTGGTGCTGAGGAAGGAACTGCGTATTTGATTCATAAAAAGCCAGTTTTTGAGTGGGTATATCTTCGTGGGAAAGGGGTTTTTGTGGTAAATTCTGATGAGGCTCAGACTGAAGGAAGTGCTGTATGGCTTATTAAAAAACAGAAAAAACTTGTAGAGGATGCTCATCAGGAGAATTATCATTTTGTCGATGGTAATTATATCAAGACTTTGGATGGTAAAGAAACGAAGGTTTCTGAAGATGATTATTATGGTTTTGTCAATACGATTATAAAAAATTACACCAAATTAACTCCTGTAAAATTGTAAGTTATGAGAAAGATATGTTTGTTTATTTTGCTCCAAGTCTATATTGTTATGGGGTGGGCGCAAGAGACATATACTCTTGCGCCTCATCGCGAGTATATTGATAAGGTAATTGATGATGCAATAACATATGCCAATCAAATAAAGATCGAGGATAGCCAACTAAGTCCATTGATGAGGTTTGCAAAAAAGAATATTGCAAGTGATGTTAAGTTTGCTAATCTTGATGAGAAGATAGATTTTCTCAGATTTTCGAGTTCCGATAGCTCAACAGGTGATAAGTTTGCTAATTTTGATGGATCTGACTCTTTTGTAGGGTTGTGCCCTCCGAATAAGACATGGCGTATTGAAAATCGTAATTATCGTCTTCCTACACAAGATGAAATGATTTATATAGCTCCATTCTTTACTTCGCTAAAGGATATGCCCCTTTTTACGAAATCAGGAAAGTTGTATAATAATGTGGAGAATCTGAGTTTAGAAAAAGCGGGAAAGACTACGGTTTACTCAGACTATATGAGTAAGGAAAATGTAATCTATGGATTGCGTTTTAAGAAAAGAGCAGATAACGAACCGACAGATAATCCATATCGAACGGCCTATCGTTATGCTTTGGCTGGCGGTTCGCTCTTTATTGGGGTCAAGCATATAGGTTCGTCAGTTAGTGTAAAGAAAGTAAAGGATATTGCTAATCCTAAATGGTGGGCAGCACAGAATGATATTCAACTTTTAAATTTGCCAATGAAGGGAGAAAGAGTTGCCTATTGTTCAAGCGATCCTGTCCTTCTTCTGATAGACAAAGAGAGTGTACGTATGTCCACTGAAAGTAATACGAGTAACTATCTGACAAGACCTTATATTGATATTGACAAGACGTATGAAACAAACAGGACAGTTATGCACTATAATATTTCTGGCACAAATATTAAAGTGAATAAGACAATGGATCCTACACTTGTCGAACATATCGGAAAAGAACTGCCAACTGCAGATGTTTATGTGCGTTCCAATCCTTCTTCTTCCTATTTAGCATATAAGGATGGTAAGTTCCCTTATGGTGAAATTGTATCTCAACCTATGGGTGGCGGTGCATTTAATTATCATATCACGTTAAAAAAGAATTTTAGTGATGAATTGAGGATTATGGAGTTTAATATTAAAAATGCAAATGATATTCCCGAACTTGAGGGTAAGTTCACTATGACTCAGATGCCAATTGAAATCAATCATGTTCCTGACTCAATTCCTGCAGACTATCTCGCTAATAATTATCTCACTCAAAGTGGCTCAATGGGAAGTAATTCAAATTCTGAGATGGGATCTTTCTGCTGGGATTCTGCTAAATCTTATGCAAACTTCTCTGTTGAGGATGAAGAAAGAATGAAACAGGTGTTGTCTTTTGATGATTTAGACAACGTCCCATTGAAATACTATCATTTGCCTTCTCTGAATAATCTGAGTTGTATCTTGCCTTCTCACACGAAGTCTTTCACTGAGAAATATGACTTAGAGGAGATTGATTCTATGGCTTATGGCATCTATGATCAGGACCCTAATGTCGTAAGCTCTTCTTATTATTCAAAAGGGGATGGCGTTATCTATGCGATTCGCCCAATTAAAAGTTGGTCAAGTGCTGCGTTTCGTTATCAGTACAAACCCAATGAGGGTCTTGTTGTAGATATGGTTCCATTGGGTTCTGCAGCATTTAAAGTGAAAAGCGCACAGGAAATTAGTGATGGAGAGATATTTTCAAGATCAGATGTGCGTACTCGCATATTTCGCTCTAATGAAAAACAGTCAAGTGGAGGAATATGGACAAGTACAGAATCTCCTTATGCCCCAGATGAAGCTATGGCTTATGAATACAACAAGAATGGAATATATTTGAGATCAGAATCTAAAAGTAAGATATTGCCAGTCATACCATTTCTTGGTGAAGAAAAAACTACAGAGGAAGAGTCTGATGAAGAATCTGATGAGCCTGTAACTCGTAAACCAAAACGTGTACGACGTGTGCCTCGAAAAACTCGAACACGTCGTCCCGCCGCACCTGTGAATAAATCGGCTAAATCTCCATCTAAGGGAAATAATCATATCATAGTTGTAGATAAAACAAAATAATTTAGAATTTGGAAATATGGTGCGCCAAGAATGTACTATCCTCTTATAATACTTGATAATGGTTATGTTAAAAATGTCAAAGATGCAGTAAGCGAGGGATATTGCATACCTGGTGGACATTCTTTCAAGATTAATACACCATTAGAATTTACTTATGGTAGTTACTATAACTATTCTCTTAATATATACTTCCACGAAGAAGATTATTAAGCGATATGGTAGTTTGGCTTAAAATAGTAAGGATGTCTATGTTGCAATAATTGCAAGCTTTTTAAAGATGAAGTTGACTCTGGTGGCAGGCAGAGTCTGCTTCATCTTTTTTTTGAATATGTCATGTTATGAGAAAGCAAACTGTTGAATGATTTTGACCGGAAATAACCATGACCGCTATAACCGATTCTTATCTTCTCTTCTAACATAACTTCCCCTGATTATGCAAGTCTTGCAGGGATTATCTGCTATTTCGTAGGATATTCGCTGCTTTTTCCTTGTCGCTATCGAAGGTGAATATGCGATAGATATCTGTTGCATTCTGCAAATCTACTATGCGGGGAGCCATCATGCTGAGGACTTTTATCTTGCTGTCGTCAAAAGAGAAAATCTTCATGATGCGAGCGACCTGGGCACAGGAATAATAGCATCCGAGACTTGCTACTTCTATCAAGTCGAACTTGTTGTCATCAAAGTTAGTCTTCTTTATCTTGTTGTATAGTTTTGAGAAAGAGGCATCGTCCAGACAATAATCATAGTTCATTCCGCCGTTAGGATAATAACCTCTGTCGTATGGGGGAAGTGATGGTTGCTGAGGCTGCTGGGATTGCTGACCATTCGGCTGCTGGCTGTTGGATTCTATGATTCTCGTGTTGTATTCTACCACTTTTCCAGATCTGTCGAAGAAGACCGTGATGTACTTGGAATCTCCAAACAGATTATTATATTTAGCATATTCCCATTTGTCCCCATACATGTCGAAACTGGTGAGCTTAGGTTCTCCAAGAATGGCTATTACTTCCTGCTTGGTCATTCCCCGCTCCACGTTTCTTTTTCCTTTAGCCGAAGCCGAGAGGCATACGGCAAACATCAATATTGTTGTGGCAATCAGTGCCATCAGTTCATTTCTTTTCATAATCGTTACTGTTTTTGAGGGTTCCTAATCATTTACTGAAACATTCTTGTTGTTTTGTTTCGCTTGCAAAAGTATGCTTTTCTTGTGAGATGGTGTGGAATAAATCCCTAAAGTTGAAAGGAAAATCCCTATCGTGTTGGATTAAGGCATTTGGGAGTTGCTAAATCCTTCGGGGGATGCCTTGTTCCTTCAGAATTTGCGGGTTTCAACAAAAATAATAAATCAGAAAAGTCCATGAACAGGAGTGAATGCTCATGGACTTTATTCCTTAAATGAATGGTATCATGTAAAAAGGAAGCAACAATGTGTTGCCGTCTTTTTGTAAATCCTTGGTGTAAATCAAATAGCGTTGCGCAACAATCTTCGAGTATTTCTCGTAGAAGTTATCAAGTGAGACATGGGTTTTGTAGCCAGAAGATTTTACTTCAATTGGACACAGTTTGGTGCCGTTCGAGATAAGGAAGGCAATTTCGTAGTAATGCTTTTCGTCTTTTTTCCATGTGTGGTAAAAAAGTCTGTTTCCAGAGGCGGTAAGCATTTGTGCTGCAAGATTCTCATATATGTATCCTAAGTTAGCTGCAAGTTTGTCACTTAGCAGCTTAGAATAGATAATATTTTCAGTGAAAGATTTGTCCCAGAAAGCTAAGGTTACAAACAAACCAGTATCTGCAACAAACATCTTGAATTTTTCGAAATTGGTGCTCAGTGGCATTCCTACATTGGGGTCATCAACGTGGTAAGCCATATTGGTAATCTTGCTATCTTCCAATGTCTTGAGAAGTTCCAGCATTTTCTCCTCATTTGTTTCTCCTATTATTGATGATGGAACATAACGTGAAGCGTTACGCGAAAGGGCTGCTGGTATGGATAGAAACATTTTAGATGCACGTCCAGAGGTGTCTATCTTTAGCAAATCATCTTCATAGAGCTTAATGATTTTACGTTTAGTCTCATCTACCTTGCTCAGATTATTGGTTTCAATATAGGTGTTGATGGCTTGTGGCATACCTCCAACCAACATATAGAGGCGTAAGTTTCTTATTGCTTCTCGATGAGCTGCTCCCAAAGGGAGTTTCTTCTCCCAGAACTTGGCGAGAATGTTGATGGATGTTTGGTCACCTATAGCCCATCTGAATTCCTCGTAATCCAAAGGGTGCATTTCTATTCTGTCTTCTTCGCTTGGAATGGTAATGTCTTTGGTGTTCTTTTTCACGCTAATCAGTGAACCTGTCTCAATATAGTCGTAACGACCATCTTGTACAAGGTATTTGATGGCTTGGCGAGCAAGTGGGCATTGCTGCACTTCATCGAAAACAATGACTGAATTTCGGTCAACCAGTTCTACGTGATAAGTTTGCTGTAATTTGAGGAATAGCAAGTCCATGTCCATCAAGTCTTCAAAAAGATCTTTTACTTCTTTTCTTGCTTTATTGAAGTCGATGATGATACATGATTGATATTCCTTTCGAGCAAATTCTTCCACGACAGTTGATTTCCCTACACGTCGAGCTCCTTCTATCAAAAGTGCTGTTTTCCCTTGATTCTCTTCTTTCCATTTGAGAATCTTATCGTATATTTTGCGTCTGAATATTCTTTGTATCATATTATTTTTTCTTTATTCTGCTGCAAAGATACGGAAAATATCTGAAAAAGAACAAGATAAGTGAAGGAAATCCGATTCCCCCGAAATTTTTTATCGCGAAATATCCGATTCCCCCGAAATTTTTTATTGCGAAATATCCGATTCCCCCGAAATTTGATGTGCGTTGGGAGGTGTCTTTAATAAGAAAAGTCCGTAGGAATTTGTTTCCCCACGGACTTTTTTATTGTATAGTTAAAGATGCTTATGCCTTGAAACTCTCCAAGTCTTCTGCCTTGAAGTTCTGGATGTATGCTGAATGGCCGAGAACTTCCTCCTCTGCCATGCGAACATATACATTTGCACTCTTGGCAAACAGCTCTGGTGCCTTGGTTGCATCGTCGAGGATGAGGAGAGACATTACGATGTCGCCTGTCATGTTGTAGAGACGGCGAGCCAGGAAGTCGTGAACTGCCTGATCGTTGGCTTCCTTCACCTTGTTGATGGCTGCCTCGTAAAGTTCTACGAGCTTGGCTACACGCTCCTTCAATGCCTTCAAATCATCAGAAACCTCGCTCTCCAACATCTCCTTGATGATGCTGAGATAAGTGCCGTTGGTGATGTAGCGGATGGCTGCAACCACCTGCAGTTGAGTAGTACCCTCGTAGATAGAGAAGATGCGGGCGTCACGGAACAAGCGCTGGCACTTGTACTCCATGATGAAACCAGAACCACCGTGGATGCTGATGGCATCGTATGCATTCTGGTTAGCATACTCTGAGTTCATACCCTTGGCCAATGGAGTGAACGCATCAGCCAAGCGGGTGTATTTCTTCATCTCCTGACGCTCCTCTGGGGTGAGCTTGGTGTCGCGGGCGATGTCTTCCAAAGCCTTGTAGATATCTACGTAGCGAGCGCAGCAGTAGAGGAGTGAACGACCTGCATCCAACTTAGCCTTCATTCTTGAAAGCATGTCGTAAACGGCTGGGAAATTGATGATCTTCTCTCCAAACTGAGCACGCTCCTTGGCATAGGCCAAACCCTCGTTGTAAGCCTCCTGCTCAACACCTACACTCTGAGCAGCAATACCCAGACGGGCACCGTTCATCAAAGCCATCACGTACTTAATCAATCCGAGACGGGTGTTACCGCAAAGTTCTGCCTTGGCATTCTTATAAACCAACTCGCAGGTTGGAGAACCATGAATACCCAACTTGTGCTCGATGTGACGAACAGTTACGCCACCATCACGTTTGTCGTAGATGAACATAGAAAGACCACGACCATCCTTGGTTCCTTCCTCAGAACGAGCCAGAACCAAGTGGATGTCTGAGTCACCATTGGTGATGAAACGCTTCACGCCATTCAGACGCCATGTGCCGTCCTCATCCTGTGTAGCCTTCAACATCACGCGCTGCAAGTCAGAACCTGCATCAGGCTCTGTCAAGTCCATACTCATGGTCTCGCCAGCGCAGATGCGAGGAATGTACTTTTGGCGTTGCTCCTCAGAACCGAACTCATAGAGTGTATCGATACAGCTCTGGAGAGACCAGATGTTCTGGAAACCGGCATCAGCAGCTGCGATAATCTCAGAAGCCATAGAGAAGATGGCGTTAGGCAGGTTCAAACCGCCATAACGACGAGGCATTGACAAGCCCCAGAGGCCAGCCTTGCGGGTAGCATCGAGGTTCTCGAATGTCTTGCTGGCATAAATCATGCGACCGTTTTCCAAGTGTGGACCTTCGAGGTCAACATCCTCAGAGTTTGGTTCGATGATGTTAGCAGCTACATCGCCAGTAATATCCAGCAATCGCTTGTAGTTCTCGATGGCATCCTCGTAGTTGACAGGAGCATCTTCAAACTGGTCTTTTTCTGCGTAGTTGCGCTCCTTCAAGTCAACAACACGCTTCATCAATGGGTGATTGAGATGAAATTCAATCTCAGGGTGATCACTATAGTAATTAGCCATTTTACTTTTCTTATTTAAATAATGTGTAATGCAGATTACTTAGAATTCTGCTTGTAGTACTTGATGAGCTTAGGAACTACATCCTCAACATTGCCGTTGATAACGTAGTCGGCAATCTTGTTGATTGGAGCATCTGGGTCATTGTTCACAGAGATGATGATGCCTGAATCCTGCATACCGGCGATGTGCTGGATCTGACCAGAGATTCCGCAAGCAATATAAACCTTTGGATGAACAGTAACACCTGTCTGACCAATCTGACGGTCGTGATCTACCCAACCTGCATCTACGGCAGCACGGGAAGCACCAACCTCACCATGCAAGAGATGAGCCAACTCGAAGAGCTGGTCGAAACCTTCCTTACTTCCTACGCCATAACCACCAGCTACAACAATGGCAGAACCCTTCAGGTTGTGCTTGGCAGCCTCTACGTGGTGGTCGAGTACCTTCACTACGAAGTCCTCAGCAGGAACATACTTGCTTACCTCTGGGTAAACCACTTCCTTCTTGCACTCACCCTCGTAGATGCTCTTCTGCATCACGCCAGAGCGGACTGTAGCCATCTGTGGACGATGATCAGGATTGACGATAGTAGCCACGATGTTTCCACCGAAAGCAGGACGGATCTGATAGAGCAGACCCTCATAGTGCTTGCCGCTCTTCTTGTCGTCGTAATCACCAATCTCAAGTTCTGTACAGTCGGCAGTCAGACCACTGGTGAGGGAAGAAGAAACACGAGGACCGAGGTCGCGACCGATAACGGTAGCACCCATCAGTGCAATCTGAGGTTTCTCCTCCTTGAAGAGGTTGACGAGAATGTCTGTATGAGGAGCTGAAGTGTATGGGAACAATCCCTCAGCATCGAAAACAAATAATTTATCTACACCATAAGGGAGAATCTGATCCTCTACCTGACCCTTGATGCCAGTACCAGCCACGATGGCATGGAGCTCCACACCCTGCTGGTTAGCGAGCTTACGACCCTTGGTGAGCAATTCCTGAGATACTTCGGCAACGGTTGTGCCTTCTACCTCGCAATATACAAATACGTTGTTCATTGTCTTTTTTAATAAAGCATTTTAAAATGAATCGGTTTGCTGAATCATCAGTGATGATTATCCGATAATACTTTCGTTCAACAATTCCTTCATCAAGCTGTCGATGTCCTCATCGCTGCTGGTCAAGGTCTTGCTTTCCTTAGCCTGGAACACGATGTTCTTTACAGCCTTCACCTTGGTAGGTGAGCCGCTCAAACCGCACTGTGCAGGGTCGCCGTCAACATCGGCCACGCTCCACTGGTTCAGAGTCAGGTAAGGGCGCTCCTCATAGAGATTAGCCCAAGGCTCATCGCCCTTGCGCTCCATAGGGCAAGTAGCGTATTTATATTTCATTACGAGCTTCACATTGCATGGGCGACATGGAGCTGCACTACCATTCACTGTAATAACCAATGGCAATGGAGCTTCTACTGTCTCTACACCACCATCAATGAGGCGGCGGATAGTAGCCTTGCCATCTTCTACCTTCAGAATCTCCTCTGCATAGGTAACCTGGTTCAATCCCAACTTCTGAGCCACCTGTGGACCTACCTGAGCTGTATCACCATCGATAGCCTGGCGACCACCAATCACGATGTCAACGTCACCAATCTTCTGGATACCAGTAGCAAGGGCATAGGATGTAGCCAATGTATCAGCACCGGCAAAGAGACGGTCGGTAAGCAACCAACCCGTATCTGCACCACGATAAAGACCCTGACGGATGATTTCGCCAGCACGTGGAGGCCCCATTGTCAAAATACCAACTGTAGAACCAGGATTCTGCTCCTTCAAACGAAGAGCCTGCTCCAATGCGTTCAAATCCTCAGGATTGAAGATTGCAGGAAGGGCTGCACGATTTACGGTGCCTTCGGCAGTCATCGCGTCCTTACCCACATTTCTTGTGTCAGGTACTTGCTTGGCAAGTACTACGATTTTTAAACTCATATTAATAAATGGTTATTGTTATAATATTCTAAGTTTGTTAGTGTTCGGTACTCAAGTTGTCCGTTTTCGAGTTCGCTTTTCGGACTGTCCAATGTCAATTTGGGACAAAACACAACCGCAAAAGTACCATTTTTTTATCTTTTACCAAAATATTTCGTTATAAAAATGCACAATTTTGCTTTCTTCGTGCGCAAAATAGAATATTTGTGCATGTTTTTCTTGGAGTTATGGAAGAAATGTTGTAGTTTTGTAGGCGAATGAGAAGGGGTGTTTTTCCTCTTATACGTCTCATATATAAGAAACTACAGCAAAACAATAAAAGGAATCAACAATATATGAAAAAGGTTTTTGTAAGTGGTTGTTATGATCTGTTGCACAGTGGTCATGTTGAGTTCTTCCGCCAGGCTTCACAGTTTGGTGAACTCTATGTGGGTATTGGGTCTGATCAGACAATCCTCGGTTATAAGCACCATAAGACGTTCTATCCGGAACAGGAACGCCTTTTTATGGTGAAGTCTATCCGATATGTAAAGGATGCTTTCATCAATCAGGGTGACGGCATCATGGACTTTATTCCTACGGTAGATATGGTGAAGCCGGACGTCTTTGTTGTCAATGCGGATGGTGGAAGTGAAACCAAGCGCAAGTTCTGCGAGGAGCGTGGCATTGAGTATGTGGAACTGCAGCGTACGCCTGCTGAGGGATTGACTGCCCGTTCCAGTACTGATATCAAGGATTCTACCTGTCAGCTTCCTACTCGTCTTGACCTGGCGGGTACCTGGATTGATCAGCCTTACGTAAGCTGCTATGCACCAGGATGGGCTATCACCATGTCGCTGGTGCCAACTTTCGAAGTGCGTGAGCGTTGTGGACTCTCTACTTCTACCCGCAATATGATCAAGAAAATCTGGCCGATGAAGTTGCCAGACATGAATCCTGAGATTCTTGCCAAACTCGTTTTCTGTTTTGAAAATGATCCTGAGCGTAGTGATGGTATTATCAGCGGTGCGCAGGATTCTATCGGTATCTGTATGCCGGGATTGGTCAGACATTATTACAATAACCGTTTTTGGCCGGAGAAATTTGAGACTTGCAGCGATGAGGCGGTGCTGACTTGGTTGGAGAGTCATATCTGTATGATTCCGATGGATCCGCGCCGCCCTGGTTGTTCTGTGGTGGAAGGTAAGGATATTACAGAGGTGAAGGTGAAGGCTCTTGCCAAGGCTGCAGATGACTGTTGGAATGCTATCCTTTCCAGAGATTTTCCTGCATTTGCAGCAGCATTCAAGGCTTCGTTTGATGCACAGGTAGCCATGTTCCCTGCCATGATTCAAGGTTGTGTGCAGGGCTTTATCGACCAGTATTCTGTTTTGCCGGAAGTGCATGCTTGGAAGATGCCTGGCGCGGGTGGCGGAGGCTATCTCGTACTCGTGGTCGATGATGTGAAGGAGTTTGCAGGAAAGCATCCTGAGGCTATTGCATTAACAATTAGAAGAAAATAGGAAATTGGTACGATGAGTAAATTGGTAGATAAGAAATATCTTTTTCCTTTTGCCCTTGTGGCTTCCTTGTTCTTCTTCTGGGGATTTGCCCATAGCATCCTTGATATTCTCAACAAGCATTTTCAGGATGCGCTTGTTATCTCTAAGTGGCGCTCGGCTTTGGTGCAGGCGATGGTATATGGCGGCTATTTCATCATGGCGCTTCCTGCCGGTTGTATTATCCGTAAATGGGGCTATAAGGTAGGAGTCATCACGGGTCTGATACTCTATGGTATAGGTGCTTTGCTCTTTATACCGGGTGAACGTCTGATGTCTTTTGAGTTTTTCCTGATGTGTCTTTTTATCATCGGTTGTGGACTTACTTGTCTGGAAACGGCTGCGAATCCCTATGTCACTGTGTTGGGTGATGCAAAATCGGCTCCTTCTCGCCTCAATCTTGCCCAATCGCTCAATGGATTTGGATGGATTGTCGGTCCATTGGTAGGAGGATTGGTCGTGTTCAGCGGTGAGGATGGCAATAGTGGTTCTGTAGCTTTGCCGTATGCGGTGATAGGTGTGATCGTCCTGATTGTGGCATTTGTCTTCAGTCGAATCCAACTGCCTGAAATTGTTGACGCTCAGGTGGAATCTGGGGATGATAAAAAGGCTTCGGGGTGTTGCAAGGAGGCTTCAGAGGAAAATATGGAGATTTCAGAGAGAAATACTGAGTTTGCAGAGAGAAATTCAGAGTTTTCTGAGAGCCCTATACATAATAAGGTGGAAAATGGTCTGATGGGGGAGAATAAGAGGGATTGTCATTGCGAAGTTTCGCTTTGGCAGTCTTCCGTCTTCGTATTCGGCCTGATAGCTTTGTTCTTTTATGTAGCCTGTCAGACGGGCATCAACAGTTTCTTTATCAATTATGTGACGGAGAAGGTTCCTACGATTTCTTCTCGTGTGGCAGCATTGATCTTGTCTTTTGGAGGCATGGGCTTGTTTTTCGTGGGAAGATTGGCGGGTAGCTGGTTGATGAATCGTATGGCTGCGGCAAAGGTGCTGCTGTATTGTGCTATTGGCGGTATTGTCTGTATGATATTTGTGATAGTCGGTTCGGGTGTTCCTGCTCTGGTGGCATTGATTCTCACCTATCTCTGTGAGGCTACGATGTTTCCTACTATTTTTGCCTTATCCCTCAAAGGTCTCAGTGTCAGCAACACCAAACGCGGTTCGTCTTATCTCATTATGAGTATTGTAGGCGGTGCGATTGCTCCGTTGTTGATGGGCATGATAGGAGAAAATAATATGGCGATAGGCTTCTTTGTTCCGCTTGTCTGCTTTATCGTAGTGGCTGTTTTTGCGGTAAAAGTTATCCGAAAATAGTGGGTCTTTTGCAAGAAAAAGATAGCTTTTCAAATCAGAGAGGACTCTGTAAATTGATAAAAGGACTAAAGACGTTCAAGATAAAAATCGGTCAAGATAAAAGAAAAGACAGGAAAGTTTAACCGGAACGGATAGACTTTCCTGTCTTTTTCTTTGTTTATTTTCACCCATCCACAAGTTCCTGCTATGCTCTTTAAGCGGTCCCTCGGGGATCACGTGATGGGGAACCGATGAACATGAGACGAGCAACTGTTGCTCACGAGGTGGGCAATGAGTGCCCAAACTGAGGGTCGCGATTTGGGCAATGCAAAATGACTTTTCCTGATTTTTCTGACTTCTTACTCTTCTTGTTCGTGTAGTACAAAAATCAGTTTTATTCAAAGCTTTTGAGTCGGGCGATGTATTTGCCTAAGATGTCGAACTCGATATTTACGACAGTTCCCACTTCGATATTGCAGAAGTTGGTGTTTTCACGAGTGTAAGGGATGATAGCTACAGTGAAGGTGTTGTCTGTAGGTTCGCAAACGGTGAGCGATACGCCATTGACCGTTACGCTGCCTTTGTCAACAGTGAAATATCCCTTGCGTGCCATTTCCTTATTGAGTTCATATTCGAAGGTGAAATAGGTGGAACCGTCTGCATCTTTCGTGGCGATACATTTTGCAGTTTCGTCCACGTGTCCTTGTACAATATGTCCATCCAGTCGGCCGTTCATAATCATCGAACGCTCCACGTTCACCTTGTCTCCCACTTTGAGGATTCCTAAGTTGCTGCGGTCGAGCGTTTCCTTCATAGCCGTAACCGTATAAGTTCCGTCTTTGATTTCCACTACGGTAAGACAAACTCCATTGTGAGCCACGCTCTGGTCGATGCTGAGTTCATCCACAAAAGAACAAGATAAAGTAAAGTCTATATTCTCCTGATCATGCTTGATAGCCACAACGGTGGCCATTTCTTCTACGATTCCACTAAACATATATTCTATTTTTATTTGGTTTCATTATTATTTAGAATGCAAAGATATTGCATTAGCTAGAAACAGCCAAATTATTTAAGTTCTTTTGATAAAATAAG
>OJKP01000227.1_pt1 | contig 45653 bp, 40 predicted proteins | sample 1596521 | NCBI WGS metagenome assembly OJKP01 (sample SAMEA4350130, study PRJEB24818) | metagenome | biome: human; feature: gut; material: faeces | place: Denmark | collected 2013-09
GATATATCTTATTTTGCCAGCAACTAAATTTGGGAAAATGGGAGCCTCCACTTTGTGGATTAACCCACCCATTTGGATTTGGTATTTCCGAATAGATTTCAGCCTTTCCTGTTATCAGTTGTTTTTTTAATATAACTTTCACAGTATCAACAAATAGATTAAAATTGCAAATGTTGAATACAGAAAAAACCAAGTAATTAAATTCTGTTGTCATACCTATTGTTTTACCATTCATTTTAAAAGTATTTTCGTCATCACTTCGTCACCTATTTCTTTTGCGAAATCTAAGGGGGATCGCATGGCTTTATTTTTGCTTAGTGCATCAGCTCCATATTTAATGAGCAACTTGACAAATTGGTAATCGCCATCCGCATAGAAAACAGCATACCATAACGGGTTGTTGCCGGAGGAGTCCAGAATATTTACCTTTCCTCCTTTTGCTAACAATAATTCAGCTATAGTAAGATTGTTGTGCTGTACACAATAGTGTAAGGGAGTTAGGCCTCTATTGTCTTGATGATTGATGTTGATACCTCTGTTCACCAAATCTACAGCAATACTATTTCTATAATAAGCAATGGCTTCTTGCAGAAGATTTTGCCCCAACTCATTGTCGCAGTTTATGGGAGTGCTTGAGATTGACAGATGGTAATGCTCTGTCAAGCCATTACGTATGATTGAAAATATTTCATTGGTCATAGCCGTCTTTCTTATTATACTTGAATATTTCTCATTCGTAATCTATCGTTTTATTAGTAGTCTTCTAAAAATACGCTTAAATCTTCGGCAAACCTATTCAAGCTTACAATTTTACCAAGCGGTTCTTTTTCGGTAGGAAAAACATTGATATAAAGACCCTTTTCGCAAATGAAATCAATCACTGAATTTTCGAAACAATCCAGAGTTATTGCGACACTTCGGCAATTTATTCTTTCATTAACACAAAATGCTTGTGCATATTCTTTTGCAGACCATATAGAGAATAATTTTATCTTTCCATTGGATTGAATCGAAAACGAGTTGTCGTTTCCTACAATAGACCACATAGTTTCCGTATCAGCGATTCTTTTAAGAGTGTACTTATACCGAACTTCTGCTTGGCACTGTATTAAAGCATTCTTTTCTTCAATAGAAATCCTTAATTCCATTTGACCTAATGATTTTGTTTCAAAAAATATAACACACAACTATCTGTTTGTAAATTTATGAATATAAGCATCAAAATCATTAGGGCAATCTGCTTTACAAATTATTGTCCCACTAACCTTTGATGCCATCAAATAGTAATTTGTATCAGTCTCTATTATTTTGTACAATTTATCGAAAGGAATACTTGACTCTATTTCATTGCATGTCACTACATAGTGGTCATCATAGAACTTAACTATATAAATTGCATCTCTTATTGTTTTATTTTGGCGATAAACTTTTCTGGCTTTTTGTATTGGCGATTTGTAAAGAGACCAATTGACAATAATAATGACTAAAAACATCATTATTGAGCCTATAGGAAAGTCTTCCGAAGTAATATCATTTACTATCATACCCACTGTGAATAGCAGTAGTATTATATTGCAAATAACGACATTTCTTACATAATGAAACATATGTAATATTACATATTTGTTGAAACGCACTACTTCTTCTTCCGAGAATGTGCTGTTAATTGTAAAAAGAGGTTGTTTCATATTTCTTTTCCATCTATTGTTATTATGGATTCGCTTGGAAACACGACATCTATTGTGTGTTCTGTAGTTTGCAACATATAATGTCGCAAATCCAATTTTGATTCATAAATTTGTTCCAATCCTGCAGTTTCTAACCATTTTATATAATGAGATTCTTTTACATTGACCAATGTCGCCGAGATGTTTGGATTATGACAAAACTCCGCCCACCTAAAATGCTCTAATGTTACTCTGTATGAGAACACATTTGCAAAAACAATTTTTGTAACCCGTTTTTCCTTAAACGAGTCCAATTCTACCAATAAATCAGTAGCATTATATTCTATTTTTGAAAGGGCATGTTCACCTTCCATAAAAGGCAAAGGAGTCCATTCTTCTTGTGGTATTTTATTGCTCATATTTTATCGTTTTTATTGCACAAAGATAGTGTTTTATACTGATAATCAGGCAGAAATATTTAAGTATCCGCTGTTTTTAGTTACTATTTAGACAAATTGAAATTTATATCTGCAATTTGTGGATATAGAAGTCTTTTTATCTCATCCAATAATCTCAAACAAGATATTTGCATGATGCTTTATATGAGGTGGTTTTACTCTTGTATAGACTACACTCTTTATCCAAGTCTTCAAAAGAGACATTTGAGATAGTGTTACTTATAAGAAGTTTTTTGACTCGTAGAGAACAAACAGTTGCCCCGGAATCTTTCAAATAAAATAGCTCCTCACCGTTCTCTAATGATTATGATTCACACAAATCCTTGCATTTCTCCCAATGCGCATCGAATTCCTCTTTGCTAACCAACATATTGGTTTCTATCGAATGCAAGTCATATTGCAGGATGATGGACATCGGTGGATTAAGTTTGATGAAATCCTCTGGAAAGCATCCATCTTTCTCGATATTGGCAACACAATAGTTTCCAAAAGCAGAAATTGTAATAGCCCTTGATACTCTCACGCAATCAAACTCGCCATAGCAAACCGTGTCGAACACCTTTATCTTGAAATAGAACTTGTATATCAATATTCTGTTGTTGCATGGAAGTTGTTTTCTCAGACGGATGCACAAATGAGCTAAGGACAACAAAAAACTTTTCTTGGCATCCTTTGGAGACATTATCAGCGTGAAGTGCTTGCCAAGCTGACCTACGGAATTCACTTCGACTTTTGTTTCTGGGGCTTCCTTGGAGACAAGTACTTTGACCTCCTTAACCGCCTTGCTCCAAGTCTTAACGTAATCAGGAAAAATGAAGTAATAGTAGCTGCAGAAAAAGAACTCCTTAGTCTCTGGCTTGTACTGTATGAAGAAGTTGGCTGAATCAAAAGATTCGGTAAATTGTTCTTCGGACATGATGTGAGAATCATTGGGCGACTTCTCGCAAACCGTACTAAGCATCTTGACTTGCCTCTTGAACCATATTTTGTATCTTTTGGCATAGAGTACAAAAATAATCGATATAACAGCCAAAATGACAAGTACGACAACACCGATAATATCCGAGCAGATATGAGTGATGACACCTATGCCATATATGATGACAATGCACCATAAAACGACCATTCCAAGTTTAGACATTATTTTTTCTATCATAAAGCTATTCGTTTTTGTGGTTTTTTGAATCCACGATTTCCAGTTACCTATGATACAGGCAGTGCCCTTTTCTGTAGTCTTCGGGAGATAATCTTTTTTTATTTTCAAATGCCATTTTATAGTCTTCCACATGCCATTCCCAGGCTTCTTGCATTACATATTTTTTGTCATATAATATCCAAATTAACCTGTCCCATTCGTAGTTCGAGGCTTTGGGAACCATCGTTACTTTACTTCCTTTTTTACCGCTTGGACGATTGGCTTTTACTTGATACCTTATATTTCTATAAACGAAATCCGTCCCTTTGGCAACAGCAGTTTTATCTCTCATGTAATCGGAGTATTCTTTCTCAGACATACCAATCAATATTGCTGCGTCATATTCTGAAATGGAACTTGTAATAGACGGTGCAACCCCAAAACTTGCTTGCCATTGCAAGGCAATATCTGCAAGTTTATCTCTTAACTTTATTTTTTCTTCCATAGTTGTGTAAAATTGAACTTGCAGATTTACAATTCCACAGAAAGTGAATGTTTATTATAGTATAATACAAAAAAACTAATTCTTGCGAAAGTAGAACAGGTCTCCGCATGAAGAACTATCCTTATCGTTATAATGGAAGAATAATAGTTGTGGTATCGAATCCTTCATATTGATTTTTTTGCTACTTCTTGTTTCTACATTATAGATGCAAATATTGTTAGAGGAAATCTTTACGGAATAAAAGTTGTTCAATCCAGTATATTCTCCGAATAAATTTCCATTTGTGAAGAACCTAATAGAAACTAATGCTCGTTGAGCATCTTTATACTGACCAGACAATACTGTTTTTTGTAACACCTCAAACATTCTGCTGCTTACTTGTAATGAGCCCAAATATCTGTAGTTGTAATCATTGACCATGTTGTCAGAAGTTATCTCCATGGAGAGTGTCATAGAATCATTTTTCGATTTTAAACATAGCAATTCTAATTCATCCTCTATGCTCTCCACAGAACAATTACACATTTCGTTTGTGGAGGAATTTGTTTTTTTGCAACCAACGAACAAAATACATAATGATATATATATGCTGATAGTTATAAATTTCATCATAGTCAATTCTTAATATTTATCTAAGCCTTCAAAAGAGACATTTGAAATATTGTGTCTTTCAATGAGTTCTTTAACTCGTAAAGAACAAACTATAGCCCCACTATCTTTCAAATAAAAGAGTTCTTCTCCATTCCACGAGGTGAAATCTATTTGGAAAGTCCCATAAATATGGTCTCCGTCAGAATCATGTTCACAGATAGAATCTATTTGCGTTTCTAACAGAGCATAGTATTGCAACCTTGAACCATATATTTTTATGGGGATAAAAGAAACTCCCTTTACTCCATTATTTTCCAACAAATCTTTGAAGTTATCGGAAATAAATCTTAATGGTCCTTGGTCACCTATGAAGTCATAAAATACATCTCCTTCATCGATGTGGAAGAGATTGTTGTCTTTTACATGTTGTAAATCAGGAAAAATTTGAAAAGGGTCGTAACTAACATCAGCTTGTAGCCTAACTTGCCTTTTTTTATGTCCTAACATTATAGTTGTAAAATTCATAGTGCTATCGAATTTGTAATCCGTACTCCAATGATTATGATTCACACAAGTCTTTGCATTTCTCCCAATGGACATCAAATTCCTCTTTGCTAATCAACATATTGGTTTCTATTGAATACAAGTCATATTGCAGGATGATGGACATCGGAGGATTGGACTTAGTAAAGTCTTCTGGCACACATTCATCTTCCTCGACATTGACGAAGGTATAATTTCCATCTGAAGATATGGTAACCGCTTTCAGCACTCTCACGCCATCATATTCGCCATAGCAAATAGTGTTGAACACCTTGATTTTAAAATAGACTTCACATACTAAAATGCCATTCTCGTTAGTTCTATATGGGAGCGACTTCTTGAGTTCAAGGAGTATGTGAGCAAATGCCAACAAAAGTGTTTTCTTCGCTTTCTTAGCAGGGATTATCAGACTAAAACCCTGCCCTAATTCACCATGCCTATCTATTACAATTTTTACGTAAGGCGCTTTCTGGGCAATAATTGTATTTATGTCTTCTATTGCTTTGTTCCAAGTCTCTACAATATTGGGGAGAACCATATAAATACAGCAACAGAGGTGAAACTCCTTGGTTTCAGGCTTGTATTGAATGAAGAAATTTCCCAAAGAAAAAGACTCAAACAATGGGTCACCAATCATCCGAAAATCATTTGGAGAATTCGGACAAATGGTTCTCAGCATATTAACTCTCTTTCGGAACCACCGTTCATGTCGATTGAAATATCTCTGAACAATATCAGCAACAACCACGACACAAACTATTATAACTATTCCGACAGTTTCCGAAAATGCATGAGTAAGAGCTTTTAGCCCCAATATGATGCAAATGCACCATAATACGAATAAGCCAAGTTTTTTGATTATCATAAGGCAATTCACTAACTATTGTTTGACATTGTCTTTCATTTTCTATATAGTGGTACGCTCCGTCTCATCCGTAATTAGTTCTTTCATATCCACAGACAATAACTGCGCAATTTCAAGAAGTGTGGTAAGGTTGGGTTGAGAGCGGTTGCATACATAAGCATTGACCGTACTGAAACTTCTTCCCAACTTCTTTGCAAGCCATGTTTGGCTTATCCCTTTGTCCTCTAAGACTGCTCTTATACGATTTAATTTCATGTTTTTATCGTTTTTATGCTACAAAAATAACGTTTTATTTTGATAATCCATCCAAATCCCTTGAATATCTGCTGTATTCCGTCGTAATTTAGACAAAATAGAAATATAATCTGCAAAAATGGAACTAAGCAATTGATTTCCCAATATGGCAAGATACATATATGCGTTTATGAATATGTTCTTTTTGCCATACTCTTAAAATGACGTTACATGAAAATTACTGTTGGTAACTACTCTTTTACCTTTGCAAAGACTAATCTTAATATTTTGTAAAATCACAGCATAAAATGTTGTTTTTCAGAAATTAGATTTAACTTTGCACTCGAAATCAAAGCGTTCTTTGTATATTGCAAAGTTGTGAAAGAAAAAGAATATAGCTCGTTTCTAAATCGTTAGCAGTCACATTCTTTAAAATACTCAACTCGCTGATATTCAATAAATAAAAGAGTTTACTGTGACTCGAGCAATGGAATGTGATATGCTTCTTGATGCCCGATGCTTCAATCCATTTCTTCAATGGACGGGAAATCCATGAAGAACCTGTCAGTCCTTCAAATACACGTTGGTTTTGTTCACCTCGTTCTCCACATAACGAATAGGCTTGTTCGTTGATAGGGAGGTAATCAACCACATGTGTCTTGCGCTGGGTAAAGTCCACGCGCCAGCCACTTCCTGTTTGAACTATTTCGCCCCACGTGAGGTCTTGGATGTCACACAAACGAATACCTGTGAGTACGGCAAAGAAGAATGCGCGTTTCAACACTTCATTCTCACAAGGTGTGCTGGCAAGCTTTTCTGCTTCTTCAAGCGTCAATGTCTCTCGTTTTACCTTCACGTCAGGAATGCCCTTCACTTTGGCTGCTATATCAACAGTCAGGTATTCGTCAATGAAGGCGCGGTGCAGTCCTGCTTTTACGATAGAGAAGTATGTAGCGGCAGAGTTTTGTGAAAGCGTTCCTTTCTTGTTTCCCCCTCGTGGTGCGGAGAGCATAAACAACTTGATGTCTTCGAGCAACTTCCCAGATATTGACTTGAACGGAATAGGTTTGCCCTTAGAGTAGATGGAAAGCAGTTTGCCTACGCGAGTCCAGTTGGTAATAATGGAATCCGAACTGTTGGGATGGCACTTGTAAATAATGCTGTTGAAGTAAGCAATGAAGTCTTGCTCTGAGCGTTCGTTCTGAGCAATCATTTCCTGCTCTCTGTCGGAATATACCACGGCAGTATCGTATTCCTGCTGACGTAAGGCACGCACCTTGTCGGCATATCGACATGCCTCCTTGTCCAACTGCGATTGGCATTGAATGATGCCATTGGAATCCCGCTTCGGTTTGTACTTGTAGTTACCGTCCTCATCAATCTTGCCGATGGCAGTCATATCCCAGATAGGGGTAGTGATAGTACGGTTAACTGCTTCAATGACTCTCTTAGGCTTAGTGCTGCCTGGATTATGTACAGGGTACGACTCGATGTAGAGGTACCACTCTTCACGGAAGATCGACTTACGGAGCTTAACCGTGACTTTAGTGTGCAATAAAGGTTTTCTCATTATTCTTCTGATTTATTAAGTTGTCAATTTCTTCTTTTGGTACATACACATAGTTGCCGATTTGACGAGAGGGAATGAAATACTTTCTGACGTGCGCCCATACAGAACTATCGTTGATGTGATACTTCTCACAGATTTCTCCGATGGTGTAGCAGTCTTCTGGTTCGAGACTATACTTCTTTGGCAGAGGCGTTTCCTTGATGTACTTGGCTATAGGTCGCTTCACAAATGCCTTCTCCAAATCTTTACGATTTAACCTTGTCATCTTGGTCCCTATATTGATGCTTGGAATATCCCCTCTGCGTATCATCAGATATAGCGTGCCTCGTTCTACTCCATAGATGGCTACTGCTTCTCTTACCGAGATGAACTCCCTAACCTTTGGAACACTTTTGGCAATCAGAGCAAGTTTCTTTTCTCTGGCTTCTGTTCTCTTCTTTTTAGCGTATGCAGCATCACTACATTTCTTGCAGCAATAATAGCTGTCGAGCGTCTTGATTAGAAACACCTTTCCGCAGAGTCTGCATTTTCGCTTGATTTCCAGTCCTAAATTTGGCATTTTTACTTTTCTTTTTAGTTAATATGTAACATGTAACAAATTGAATTCACCTCAAATCGCCATTTTATCATCCTGTACATCACCGACTATTTTGTAAGGATTAGTAAGGTTTTGTATGGTTTAGTCGAGCTTTGCCGACGTTTTTGTCGTGCTACACACATGTAACAAAAAAGCCGTAAAAAAAGGCAGAATAAGCACATAGAAAACATGAGCCTATAAAAAGCAAATGGCGTGTAACTCATTGAGCTACACGCCATTTGATAGTGTTTTGTTATGTCTTTACTTATGCGTCTCATTTAACCTCCTCGAAGTCTGCATCCTGGATGTTGTCATCAGCCTTTGCGCCGTTGTCTGCGCCCGGCTGAGCACCTGCCTGAGCACCTGCGCCCGGCTGTGCGCCGCCCTGGTACATCTGTGCAGAAGCTGCCTGCATGACGTTGTTGAGGTTGGCGATGGCGGTGTCGATGGCAGCCACGTCGGCAGCCTTGTGAGCATCCTTAAGCTGCTGCAGAGCCTGCTCGATGCCCGGCTTCTGGTCGGCAGGAATCTTGTCGCCGTTGTCCTTGAGGAAGTTCTCGGTGGTGAAGATCATAGAGTCAGCCTGGTTGAGCTTGTCGATCTTCTCGCGCTCTGCCTTGTCAGAAGCTGCGTTCTGCTCTGCCTCTGCCTTCATGCGCTCGATTTCCTCCTTGCTCAGTCCTGAAGAAGCCTCGATGCGGATTGCCTGCTCCTTGCCTGTTGCCTTGTCCTTTGCAGATACGTTGAGGATACCGTTGGCGTCGATGTCGAATGTCACCTCAATCTGCGGAACGCCGCGGCGTGCCGGTGCGATGCCTTCGAGGTTGAACTGGCCGATAGACTTGTTCTGTGCAGCCATCGGACGCTCGCCCTGGAGCACGTGGATGGTCACGGCTGTCTGGTTGTCGACGGCTGTAGAGAATGTCTCGCTCTTCTTAGCCGGGATTGTGGTGTTGGCGTCGATAAGCTTTGTCATCACGCCGCCCATTGTCTCGATACCGAGTGTAAGCGGTGTTACGTCGAGCAGTACGATGTCGCCTACGCCGCTCTCCTTATTGAGGATGGCACCCTGGATAGAAGCACCTACGGCTACCACCTCGTCGGGGTTAACGCCCTTTGAAGGCTCCTTGCCGAAGTAGTTCTTAACGAGTGTCTGTACGGCTGGTATACGGCTTGAACCGCCCACGAGGATCACCTCGTCGATGTCTGATGTCTGGAGCTTTGCGTCGCGCATTGCGTTCTGGCAAGGTACGAGGCAAGCCTGGATAAGGTTGTGTGCGAGCTGCTCGAACTGTGAGCGTGTGAGGGTCTTAACCAAGTGCTTTGGCACACCGCCTTCTGCTGAGATATACGGCAGGTTGATTTCTGTAGATGTGGTGCTTGAGAGCTCTATCTTTGCCTTCTCTGCAGCCTCCTTGAGGCGCTGCATAGCCATCGGGTCCTTAGAGAGGTCGATGCCTTCGTCAGCCTTGAAGCCCTGTACGAGCCAGTCGATGATTACCTGGTCGAAGTCGTCGCCGCCGAGGTGTGTATCGCCGTTTGTAGAGAGCACCTCGAACACGCCGCCGCCGAACTCGAGGATAGAGATATCGAATGTACCGCCACCGAGGTCGAACACTGCGATCTTCATGTCCTTGTTAGCCTTGTCTACGCCGTAAGCGAGTGCGGCTGCTGTCGGCTCGTTCACGATACGGCGAACGTTGAGACCTGCAATCTGGCCTGCCTCCTTTGTAGCCTGGCGCTGTGAGTCGGAGAAGTATGCCGGAACAGTGATTACGGCATCCGTAACCTCCTGACCGAGATAGTCCTCAGCAGTCTTCTTCATCTTCTGAAGCACCATTGCCGAGATTTCCTGCGGAGTGTACTTGCGTCCGTCGATGTCAACGCGCGGATAGCCGCCTTCGTTCACAACGCTGAACGGTACGCGTGTCACCTCCTTCGAGCACTGCTCATAGGTCTCGCCCATGAAGCGCTTGATTGAGTATACGGTGTTCTTCGGGTTGGTGATTGCCTGACGCTTTGCAGGGTCGCCTACCTTACGCTCGCCGTCCTTTACGAAGCCAACGACTGAAGGAGTTGTGCGCTTGCCTTCGCTGTTGGCGATTACTACCGGTTCGTTGCCTTCAAATACGGCAACACAAGAGTTCGTAGTACCTAAGTCGATTCCAATAATCTTTCCCATAATATTTCGTTTTTTTATTTTTTACTTTAATTGGTTGATGTTTTCGCTTACTGATATACAAATGGTGTGCCAAAAGCTAAATGTCTTGTCTTTTGCTGACAAAAAGCAGAGCCGACGGTCTGACAGAATGACACTCGGAGCGTTTTTAATGACATATTTTACATTGCGAAAGTGCAACTTTGGGCATCTGCGTCGGTCGATGCGGACATCTGCGCCGGTCGATGCGGACATCTGCGTCGGTCGATGCGGACATCTGCGCCGGTCGATGCGGACGTCTGCGTCGGTCGATGCGCACCATGCAAGTTAAGAAAAACACTTATATTACTGCGTATTTTGAATTATTTCTGTAACTTTGCAAACATATATATATTAATGTATAACCAAACAAAACAAGAATATCAATGAAGACTTTGAAACGCTTTCTGCCAGACTTGCTGGTAGTGTTGTTGTTTGCGGTCATCGCGTTTGCCTACTTCTTCCCGGCAGACACGGAGGGGCGCATTCTCTATCGTCACGACTCGTCAGCCGGACGCGGTGCGGGCGAGGAGCTTACTGAGTATTACCAGCGCACGGGCGACGTGCCACGCTGGACGAACGCCTTGTTCGGCGGTATGCCTACGTATCAGATGGCTCCGTCGTACCACTCGCAGGAGGTGCTGAACGGCGTGGGCAAGTTCTACCACCTGTGGCTTCCGGAGAACGTGTGGTACGTGTTTGCCTACCTTCTGGGCTTCTACATCCTGCTGCGTGCCTTCGACTTCCGCCGCGAGCTGGCAGCGTTAGGTTCCATTCTGTGGGCTTTCAGTAGCTACTTCTTCATCATCATCGCCGCCGGACACATCTGGAAGGTGATTGCGCTGGCTTATCTGCCGCCGATGATTGCGGGCATCGTGCTCGCCTATCGTGGCAAGTACGTGTGGGGCTTCGTGCTCACGGCTCTGTTCACGGCGCTCGAGATTCAGGCCAACCACGTGCAGATGACTTACTACTATCTGTTCATCGTGCTGTTCATGGTCGTCGCCTATCTCGTAGAGGCTCTGCGTCAGAAGCAGATGGCGCGTTTCGCCAAGGCTACGGCGGTGTGCGCCGTGGCGGCTGTATTGGGCGTGGTGATCAACCTCTCCAACCTCTACCACACATGGCAGTACACGCAGGAGTCGATGCGCGGCAAGAGCGAACTGGTGAAAAAGAACGCTGCCAACCAGACTTCGAGTGGCTTGGACCGCGACTATATCACGCAGTGGAGCTACGGTGTCGACGAGACTTGGACCCTGCTCGTGCCTAACACCAAGGGCGGTGCTTCGGTGCCGTTGGCGCAGAACGAGAAGGCGATGGAGAAGGCGAACCCCGAGTTCTACCAGATATATCAGCAGTTGGGTCAGTACTGGGGCAACCAGCCGGGCACAAGCGGTCCGGTGTACGTCGGAGCGTTCGTGATGATGCTCTTCGTGCTGGGTCTGTTCATAGTGAAAGGCCCGATGAAGTGGGCGCTGCTCGCTGCGACGGTGCTCTCCGTACTGCTCTCGTGGGGCAGAAACTTCATGTGGTTCACCGACCTCTTCCTCGACTATGTGCCGATGTACGCGAAGTTCCGCACCGTGGCATCGATACTCGTCATCGCCGAGTTCACCATTCCGCTGCTTGCCATGCTGGCTCTGAAGAAGGTGTTGGAGACCGAGAACTTCCTCAAGGGCACCACCCCACTGCTCGTCGGTCCGGCTTCGCACCGCTTCGTCTGCCGCGAGGTGAAGAACCGCTCGTGGCTCGCGCTCAGCTTTGTGCTCACAGCCGGCATGTGCGTGGCGTTCGCCATCATGCCTACGGTGTTCTTCCCCGACTTCGTTTCTAACGCCGAGCTGCATGCTCTCGCCTCTATACCGAGCGAGTATCTCACTCCGCTCATCAGCAATCTGCGCGAGATACGCATCTCTATATTCACCGCCGACTGCTGGCGTTCGTTCTTCGTGATACTCGCCGGAACCGTCATCCTCGTGCTCGCCCTGCTGAAGAAGCTGCAGCCGAAGTACGCCGTGGCTCTCCTCTTCGCGCTCTGCCTCGTGGATATGTGGCAGGTGAACAAGCGCTACCTCAACGACGGAATGTTCGTGGAGCGCAGCGTGCGCGAGACTCCGCAGCAGGAGACAGCCACCGACCGCCAGATTCTGCAGGACACATCGCTCGACTATCGCGTGCTGAACCTCGCGTCGAACACGTTCAACGAGAACGAGACATCATACTACCATAAGTCGATTGGTGGTTACCATGCAGCCAAGCTGCGCCGCTACCAGGAGCTTATCGACGCGTATATCGCACCCGAAATGCAGCAGGCGATGTCTGCCATCGCTAAAGCGCAGGGCGATATGACGAGTGTGCCGGGCGACTCGGTTTATCCGGTGCTCAACATGCTCAACACCAAGTATATCATCATGCCGCTGCAGGGCGGACAGACCGTGCCCTTGCAGAACCCGTACGCCTACGGCAACGCGTGGTTCGTCGACCGCCTCCAGTATGTAGACAATGCCAACCAGGAGCTCGATGCCATCAAGCAGCTCGACCTGCATCACGAGGCTGTAGCCGACAGCAAGTTCAAGGCAGCCTTAGGCGAAGCCGTAAAGCAGGAGGGCACAGCGTTCGTGCGTCTCGACAAGTACGAACCGAACGAACTACAATACACCGTGCAGTCGCCGAAGGGCGGCGTAGTGGTGTTCTCTGAGATTTACTACCCGGGCTGGACTGCCACCGTCGACGGCAAGGACGTAGAGGTGGGTCGCGTCAACTACGTGCTGCGCGCCATCAACGTGAAGCCAGGCGAGCACAAAGTGGTGCTCACGTTCAAGCCGGCGTCGGTGAAAAACACCGAGACCGCAGCTTACGCAGCCTATCTGCTGCTGGCTCTCGCCATCATCGGCGGAGTTGTCTTTGAAATGAAAAGAAAGAAGGAGTAAGAATAATGGAATTCCGCACGCCAGTCACCATAGACAAGTCGCCGTTCGCGATAGCCCCCTGCGAGCGCATGCTCTTCGTAGGATCCTGCTTTGCCGACAACATCGGCAGCAGATTCGTCGACGACAAGTTTCGCGCTACGGTCAATCCGTACGGCGTGATGTACAACCCGGCGAGCATACTGCACACCGTAGAGCGCTACCTCGCAGCCACGACTGCGGAGGTGGCGCGCACGGCGGTGTTCACGCTCGGCACCAACCGCGTGTACATACTCAACGAGACGGGCGAGATAGTGGACAACTGTCAGAAGCGACCGCAGCGACTCTTCACCGAGCGCAGCCTCAGCGTCGACGAGTGTGCGGAATACATAACAAAAGCCATAAACATGCTGCGCGAGCGCAGAGCGGACGTGCGCATCGTGCTCACCGTGAGTCCGATACGCTACGCCAAGTATGGTTTCCACGGCAGTGCCGTGTCGAAGGCTACGCTGCTGTTAGCAGCAGAGCAGGTGGCAGAGCAGACTGAGGGCTGCGTCTACTTCCCGGCGTACGAGATAGTGTGCGACGAGCTTCGCGACTATCGCTTCTATGCGCCCGACATGCTGCACCCCTCACAGCAAGCCGTCGACTACATCTGGGAACGCTTCGCCGACACGTTCTTCAGCAACGAAACTAAAGCATTCTTGAGCGAGTGGCAACCAATAAAGGCAGCCCTGAACCACCGCCCATTCAACCCCGAATCGGCAGAGCACCGCGCCTTCCTTGAGAAGACGCATCGGAAACTGGCTACACTGAAAGCCCGCTATCCCGAAATGGAGATATAGAAAAACGAATTAGAGACATTAAAGATAAAGAGAGTTATAAAAACCAAAGCCTATGAATTTTCGTAAAGAGCATACCATTTATACGTTCATGTGGGCGTTGCTGTATGCATCGCCAGTGGTGAACATATACACACGCATGGCTGCCAACCCAAAGATCACCTTCTCGTGGGGCGAGATACTCCACACATGGGAGCACACAAGTATCTGGCTTGTGATGTTCGCCATCCACAACTTCCTGCTTCTACCCATCCTGCTACGCAAGCGCAAGACCGGAACCTACCTATGCCTGTCGGTAGCCATACTGCTCACCGGCACGTTCATCAACTATTTAGGACGACCGACACACAGACACATCGAAGAGATACGCATGGAAGAAGAGTGGAAAGCCGACTCTATCGCCTACGAACGGGTGGCAGCTGTACGACTGGGCGACGGACGCTATTGCAGTCCGCAGAACCCTATGCACCGCAAGCCGTTGGAGTACCGTCCCATCGAACCTCTGCCAATGTTAGGACCGGGCGAGTTGGTGGCGTTCTTCGGCGGACTGCTGCTGATGGGTATGAACCTCGGTGTGAAGCTCTACTTCATGTCGCAGCGCGACTTGGAGCGCCAGAAGATTATCGACAAGCAGAACCTGGAGCAGCAGATGGAGTACCTGAAGTATCAGGTGAACCCCCACTTCTTCATGAACACGCTGAACAACATACACGCCCTCGTGGACATCGACCCCGAACGAGCCAAGACTACCATCGTGGAACTGTCGAAGATGATGCGCCACATACTGTACGACGGCGGCAAAAAGCTCATACCGCTGACGTGCGAGGTGGAGTTTCTCAACCTCTACGTGCAGCTGATGCGCCTGCGCTACACCAACAAGGTGCACATCAGTGTGAACCTGCCCAAGCAACTGCCCGAGCTGAAGCTGCCGCCGCTGATGCTCATCATCTTCGTGGAGAACGCCTTCAAGCACGGCATCAGCTACCGCGAGGAGTCGTTCGTTGACATCAGTGTCGAGGTGGAGAACAAGCGACTGCTCTTCGGCTGCCGCAACAGCAAACCAACACAGCCACAGAAGTCGAACGAGAAAGGCGGCATGGGACTGCAGAACGTGCGCCAACGACTCGAACTGCTCTACGAGGACGACTACACACTGAGCATCAACGATGCGGAAAAGACGTACGAAGTGAAGCTCGACATACCGATGCAGAGCTAAACGCACGCCACACTAAGAAAGGATTTACACAACTATAAATTGCACTGAACACATAATTTCGACAACTATGATAAAGACCCTCATCATCGACGACGAGCCTCTGGCTCTGCAGCAACTTGCTGCCTACGTATCAAAAGTGCCGTTCCTGACTCTCGTTGGCGAGTGTCAGAGTGCTCTCGAAGCACGCGACATCATCAACAGCGAGCGTGTTGATGCCATCTTCATCGACATCAACATGCCCGACCTCAACGGCATGGACTTCGTGCAGTCGCTCGTGGCTCCACCGCTTGTGGTCTTCACCACGGCTTATTCCGAGTACGCCATCGACGGATATAAGGTGAATGCTGTCGACTATCTGCTGAAGCCGTTCAGTCTCGACGACTTCCGCCGCGCCGCCTTACGTGTAAAGGAACGCTACGAGCACGCCAACACACCGCTCTCGCTGCCAACCGAGCCAGAGCCAGAACTCACCGACGAGAACATATTCCTGAAGACGGAGCACAAAGTGGTGCGCGTGAAGATTGCCGACATACGCTACATTGAGGGCATGTCCGAATATCTGAAGGTACACATCATCGACCAGCCACGCCCCATCATCATGCTCCTCGCCATGAAACGCATGGAGGAACGGCTGCCGTCCAACTTCCTGCGCATACACCGCTCGTACATCGTGAACATGAACCATGTGCAGGAGGTGACCAAAAACCGCATCGTGATGGATGCCGACACGTATCTGCCAATCGGCGATATGTACAAAGAGGCACTGAACAACTACCTCGCAGACAAGTATCTGGGAAGGTAAAGCGAGTTGAGAGTTGAAAGTTGAGAGTTATGATTACTCTTAGAAGTTATAAATGGCGAGCAAAGACTCAAACAACAAAGCATATCATAACTCTCAACTCTCAACTTTCAATTATAAACCAAAAAAAACGGGACTAAAGATAGTCCCGTACTTTTATAACCTTTTCTCACGAAAAAACTATTAATCAACAACAAAATTCATTCGTTTGTGACTCCACCGCCGTGGATTACTCTAATACTTGTAGTCTTTTGCTTAAATAACATTGCTTAATGTGTGTATGAAACGTAATCTGATGTATGTGTAAACTCTAATTTTAATTCGTGTAACTCTCTAACTTACTTTTAAATAACTCTCTAAATTATTAACTCTCTAACAATTACTACTTTAATTTTAAACTATTCTTCCTTTTACATTTGCAAAGTTATTCAATAACTATCAACCCCACAAATTTATTCAACAAACGCCCTTTTTCGTTCAATTAAAAGAATTACAGCTATAATTATGGGCACAAAAAAGCGGAGAATTACGTCTACTTTCGCACGATAACTACTTGAAAGCTATCAAAGTAAACCGTAATTCTCCGCCCGACGTTTAAATCGTAAGTTGACTTAGGCATACATGCGCCAAGCCGTACAGACTTTATTAGTCCTTATTGTTTCCGAAGATACGGAGCAGATAAAGGAAGAGGTTGATAAAGTCGAGGTAGAGGCTCAACGCACCAAGCAGAGCGAGTTTCTGCATATGCTCGCCTGCATCGGGTGCCTGCATACACATCTGCTTGATCTTCTGCGTGTCGTAAGCGGTGAGTCCGACGAAGATGAGTACACCTACGTAGCTCAGGATATAGTCGAAGCCTGTGCTGCCCACGAACATGTTGACAACAGTAGCTATGACAAGACCTATCAAAGCCATGAACAGTAGCTTACCGAGCGACGTAAGGTCGGTCTTCGTTGTGTAGCCCACGAGTGCCATAACGCCGAATGTGCCGGCGGTGATGAAGAATGTCTGTATGATTGCCGGCATACTGTAAGCTAAGAAGATGACAGACAACGTAGCACCATTCACAACCGAATAGAGCACGAACAGCAACGTTGCGGTAGCGAGCGACAGACGGTTGATAGCACCGCTGACAGCAAACACGAGTGCAAGCTCGGCGATAATCAATCCCCAGAACAATGCCTTATTGGTGACAATGGCAATTAGCAACGACGGAGTCGTAGCAACACCGTATGCCGTCACACCAGTGATAACAAGTGCGAGAGCCATCCAGATAAACACTTTACGCATCAGCGCAGAGAAGGCAGTAGACATTGCAAAGTCGCCGCCTTGGAGTGATTCGGTATCCAACCACCATTTTGGTTCTTTCATAATTTTCTATTTTTAAATTGTTTTGTTTCTAATTGTTTGTCCGTAGCGGCTAAGGTTGGTTAGCAACCCACAGCACGCTACGGAAATGTATTACACCTTATATTATATGCAGAAATCGCAATATATCGTTGAGGTTCGCCATCACCATGAGCAACAGCAGAACACCGATGCCGATATACTCGGCGTATATCATAAAGTTCTCCGACGGCTTGCGGCGAGCTATCATCTCGTAGAGCAGGAAGAGCACGTGTCCGCCGTCGAGCGCAGGGATAGGCAGGATGTTCATAAAGGCGAGGATGATGCTGAGGAAAGCGGTCATCAACCAGAACGAGTGCCAATCCCACTGCGACGGGAACAGACTGCCAATAGCACCGAAACCACCGAGCGACTTCGCTCCTTCAGCCGAGAAGAGATACTTCATGTCGCCTACGTAGCCCGAGAGCACCTTGCAGCCATACTTAACGCCTGCAGGGAACGACTCGAAGAAGCCATAGTCGATGTGTGTCACCTTATACTGGGGCTGCTGCGGCATATAGCCGAGCACGAGGCGCATAGGCTCGCCCTTTGAGAGCGGTGAGAAACCGCCAGCAGACACAGCGTCGAACTGTCCCTTTAGTGTGAGTGTATCGGTCTTACCCTCCACCTGACGCTCTACGATGAGCACAGCGGCGAGTGCCTTCACTGTGTCGGCGTGTGTCTGTGCGCAGGTGAACATGTCGGTGCTGCGTCCTGCCTCGTAGGTGAAAGCAGAGAACGAGTCAATCTGCTTACCGTTAAGCGAGAGGATGCGGTCGGACTTCTGCAAGCCCATGCGCTCTGCTGCCGACTTCGGACTCACGCTGTCCACCACAGCCGGTACGTATGGCTGTACGAACATAGGCACGTTCTTCAGCATACTCAGCAGGTCGAGGTCGCCGGGAGTGTTTATGGTCAGCTGCTTGCCGTTACGTATCACGTACACCTCAGTGGCGTTAGCCAGACCGCGATACATATCAGCCTTTGCATCCTTAAACTCTCCGAGATTGGTGCCGACAAGTATGTCGTGATCCTGGAAGCCGAGTGCCTTCGCCTCCTTGTTGAACAACATTCCCTGTGCCATATCCTTCGGACGGACGTAGTCCTCACCCCATGTGAAGAGACACATGGCGTAGATGAACAGCGCGAGGAGGAAATTGACGAGCACACCACCTATCATTATAAAGAGTCGTTGCCAAGCCGGCTTCGAGCGGAACTCGTATGGCTGAGCAGGCTGCTTCATCTGCTCGGTGTCCATCGACTCGTCAATCATACCCGATATCTTGCAGTAGCCACCGAGCGGAAGCCAACCGATGCCGTAGGTTGTATCACTCTTCTTCGGCTTGAACTTGAACAGACTGAACCAAGGGTCGAAGAAGAGGTAGAACTTCTCGACGCGTACGCCAAAGAGTTTCGAGAAGAAGAAGTGTCCGCCCTCATGCAGAAGCACGAGGAGCGAGATAGCCAGCATAAACTGGAGCGCCTTTATAAGAAATATTTCCATTTAAGAGTTTTGAGTTTTGAGTTTTGAGTTTTGATTCGTCATTCAACATTACAACATGCTTGCAGCAATGCGTCTTGCCTCTGCGTCCGAAGCTATATAGTCGTCGTATGTAGGTTGTGCGATGAATGTGGCACGCTGCATCGTAGCCTCGATGATGTCTGCCATCTGCAGGAATCCGCAGCGGTCGTGGCGGAACGCCTCGTTCACCACTTCGTTGGCAGCGTTCATGATGCACGGCACGTTGCCACCGCGACGTATCGACTCGTATGCCATTGCGAGACAGCGGAACTTCTCCATGTCGGGCTCGAAGAACTCGAGTGGCTGACGAAAGAGGTCGAGACGGTCGCCGTTGAGCGGAAGACGTTCGGGGAACGAGAACGCATACTGTATAGGTAGGCGCATATCTGGCACACCGAGTTGTGCCTTAACGCCGCCATCGCGGAATTGTACCGCACTGTGCACTATCGACTGTGGGTGTACCAGCACCTGAATCTTGTCAGCCTCAACGCCGAAGAGCCACTTCGCTTCAATCACCTCGAAGCCCTTGTTCATCATCGATGCCGAGTCGATGGTGATCTTCGCGCCCATGTCCCATGTTGGGTGGCGCAGAGCGTCGGCAGCCTCCACATCGCGCATCTGGTCGAGCGTGAACTTGCGGAACGGGCCGCCCGAAGCGGTGAGCAATATCTTCTCTATCTCGTTGTCGCCTTCGCCCACTATGCTCTGGAAGATGGCTGAGTGCTCGCTGTCTACGGGCAGGATGTTCACATGATACTCAGCTGCGAGACGGCAGATGAGGTCGCCTGCTACGACAAGTGTCTCCTTATTGGCGAGGCAGATAGTCTTGCGTGCCTTGATGGCGTGTATTGTTGGCGAGAGTCCGGCGAAGCCAACCATTGCTGTAAGCACCATGTCTATAGGTTGTGCCTCCACTATCTCGTCGAGAGCCTTTGCTCCGGCATACACCTTGATGTCTGGCAGGTCGGCAAGCAGCAGCTTCAGTGCTTCGTAGTGGGCTTTGTTGGCTATGACAACGGCAGCCGGGCGGAACTTGCGTGCCTGCTCAGCAAGCATCTCGTAGCGATTGTTGGCTGTTAGGCAGTACACCTCGTAGCGGTCGCTATGCTGTTCTATTACGTCGAGTGCCTGGGTTCCGATTGAGCCGGTGGAACCGAGGATACAGATTTGTTTCATTGTTATTGATTGTGTTTATTGCTTGATGTTCTTGAGGGAATAGAAGAGATAGAAGAGCTAGAAGAACTAGAAGAACTAGAAAAGCTAGAAAAACTAGAAAGACTAGAAAAACTATAAAAGTCCCTTACAGCTCTGTCAGTCCTTCTGGCAGGTTCATCGTTATCAAGTGGTGCTCAGCATCCACCTCGACGATGAGGTCGTCGGAAGCAGGGATGAGCAGGTCGGTGCCGTCGGGAGTGAGCAGGCTGAAGAGCGTATTGATTGTAGAGTCGTCGACAGAGTGTATCTCGCCTACAACTTTGCCAGTACGCTCGTCGATGACCTTAAAGCCAACGATAGCAGCCCAAGAGAGTTCCTCTCCATCGGTGTCTACGTGCTCGCGTGGGAAGTAGACATCGCAACCCGTCAGCTCGCGTACACGCTCCTGAGAGTCGATATCGGCGAAGCGCACGAGTGCCGTTTCGTCGTTCTTAAAGCGATATTCGTCGAGGAAGAACGGCACGAGGATGCCGTCGATGTCGAGAATGAGGTAGTCGGCATTTACGCGGTCGAAGATGTCATCGTCGAAGTGGAACGACACCTCGCCGTCCACACCGTGCGGTTTGCCTATCTTACCTATCTTATATACTGTTTCTTTCTTTATCATTTCTTTGTTAGTTGACGAGGAGACGAGTTGACAAGTTGACAAGGGAACGAGTTGACGAGGAGATATGCTCACAAGTAAACGAGTTCACAAGCCAGCGAGTTGCTTTACACTCTACTAATCTTTGCTCCCAATGCGTTGAGTCGTGCTTCTATGTCCTCGTATCCGCGGTCGATCTGTGCGATGTTGTCAATACGGCTGGTGCCCTTAGCACCGAGAGCGGCGATGAGCAATGCGATGCCGGCGCGGATATCAGGGCTCGACATACGACCTGCGCGTAGCTGTTTGTTGCGGTCGTGTCCTACGATGACGCAGCGGTGTGGGTCGCAGAGTATTATCTGTGCGCCCATATCGATAAGCTTATCGACGAAGAAGAGTCGACTCTCGAACATCTTCTGATGAACGAGCACCGAGCCACGAGCCTGCGTAGCAACCACGATGAGCACCGAAAGGAGGTCGGGGGTGAGTCCGGGCCATGGGGCATCGGCGAGTGTCATTATCGATCCGTCGATGAACGAGTCGACTACATAGTGCGACTGGTGCGGTATATATAGGTCGTCGCCGTCCACATCTATCTGCACACCGAGTCGGCGGAATGCGTCTGGGATGACTCCAAGCTGTTTAACGGCGCAGTCTTTTATGCGTATGCCGTCGCCTACCATTGCTGCCATACCGATAAACGAGCCCACCTCTATCATGTCTGGCAGGATGCGGTGTGTGGCTCCATGCAACTTCTCCACACCCACGATGGTGAGCAGGTTAGAAGCGATGCCGGAGATATTGGCTCCCATAGCGTTGAGCAAGTGGCAGAGCTGCTGGATATACGGCTCGCAGGCTGCGTTATATATTGTCGTTGTGCCCTCTGCGAGCACGGCAGCCATGACGACATTGGCAGTGCCAGTCACCGAAGCCTCATCAAGTAGCATGTATGTGCCGTGCAGCTTCTCCGCCTCGATGTTGTACACATGACGCTCGTCGTCGGACTTGAACTCTGCACCGAGGTTCTTAAAACCAAGGAAGTGGGTATCGAGACGTCGGCGACCTATCTTGTCGCCGCCGGGTTCTGCCACAACAGCCTTACCGAAGCGTGCGAGCAGCGGTCCCATCATAAGCACGCTGCCTCGTAATGCGGCGCACTTCTTCACGTATTCGTCGCTGGCGAGAAACTCAAGGTTGAGTTCGTCTGCCTGAAACGTGAAGTCGCCCTTACCGTTGCGCATCACTTTCACGCCTACATCCTGCAACAAGCGTATGAGATTGTTGACATCGAGAATATCAGGGATATTTGTTATTCGGACGGGTTCGGGTGTAAGCAGCACAGCAGCAATCACCTCAAGTGCCTCATTCTTGGCTCCTTGCGGTGTGATGGTGCCGCGTAGCGGACGTCCGCCTTCAATTATAAACGATTCCATAAGCTTTGCAGTTTATTTTCTACGACGTTGTCTTCTCTCCTGATTGCGTGTCGGAGCCTCTGTGCGGTCGAACTTAAACGTGTCGAGGTCGAGCTGTATCTTGCCGTCGGTGTAGTCGGCAAGGTCGGAAGCCACCTTTTCGTTGTCGATAGAGCCGTGTCCCCAGAGTACGAGGTCGCGCTTCATTTGGTTGGCAGCGAGGCGTGTCAGTTCGGTGCGTTCCACTCCGTTGGGCATATTCTTAAGCAACTCGAACACTTCGAACATCATGTTGCCGTAGTGACGCACCGGAATACGCTTCATCGGATAGCGCATCGGTGCCGGTTTCTTCAGCATGTTGTGCGCCTCGGTGATGTCACACGGGTAGTCGATATCGAGCTGAAAACCGCTCATCAGTGCGAGGTGGTCCCACAGTTTCTGGCGGTAGTCTTTCTTCTCGTAGTTGTGTGGCATCATGCGCTCCATGACCGCGATTATGGTATTGGCACAACGCTGACGCTCGGCACGGCTCTTCAAGCCGACACAGTAGTCGACCATCTGCTGCACCTCGCGTCCGTATTCGGGCAGCACGAGGTGCTCGCGTTGTGTATTGTAGTCTAATCCTTTTATCTTCATATATCTATTACAGTAACTTCTTTGATTCTTTCGCCACAAAGTCCTTCAGATAGAACGGCACAAAGTATGCCACATCTTCAAACTTCTCCAGCGCGATGCGCTTCTCGGCGAGCGGATACATCCACTTAGCGAGTGGGTGTACGTTCTTTATGAGGCGCGCATTGGGATGGTTAATCACCTCCATACACTTCTCGGCACCGTTGCCGAAGAAGTAGACCGGTCCGCGGTCGAGGTATTCTTTGTACGTGTCGGCATCTACGATATCCGCCTGAATGCCACGCACCTCGTGCAGCGCACGGTCGTAGACAGCCGAGTAGACCTCCATGCGACGTGCGTCGAGCATCGGACAGAGCAGTGCGCCCTCCTCCACTTCCTCGCGCAGCAGCACGGGTACAGTCATCAGCTCGAGCGTAGGCACCGAGATTAGCTTCAGGTTCTGACCGTAGCAGATGCCCTTTGCCATCGACACACCGATGCGCAGACCTGTGTACGAACCCGGACCGCAGCTCACGGCTACGGCATCGAGCGGTATGGCATGGCTATCGGCAAACGACATTGCCTCGTCAACATATACACCGAGTTTCACGGCGTGGTTCGGACCATCAAAGTCTTCCTTGGAGAATATACACGCGCCATCCTGACTGACGGCGACTGAACACACATTAGTGCTCGTATCAATGCTCAATATACACGACATTCTTTTCTTATTTTTTTCTGCGTCTGCAACTACTAAACACCACAATAACTCATAATCGGTGCTTAATGGCAGACTACACATTAATATAATAGATTGCAAAAATACAATTTTTTATTCAATTTCGCCCATTAACGAAGCGTTAAAAAAAACAAGCAAACGTTTTTTTTCATATATGGAAAATATTAGCTACATTTGCATCCCGAATAACAAACAAGCATATATAAATAACAAACACGCAATATGATACTTTCAATGACCGGCTACGGCAAGTCTGTCGCAGTCTACAATGGTAAGAAAATCAACGTCGAGATAAAGTCGCTGAACAGCAAGGCACTCGACCTTTCAACACGCATCGCTCCTCTCTTCAGAGAGAAGGAGATGGAGATACGCCAGGCTATCCAGGCGAAGGTGATACGTGGCAAGGTCGACTTCGCGATATGGGTGGAGAAGGACGCCACAAGCGATGCCACGACCATCAACACCGCGCTCGCCAAGAACTACTGCGAGCAGATAAAGAGCGTGGCTGCGGAGTGCCAGATACCGCTGCCTGCCGACTGGTTCATCACGCTGCTACGTATGCCCGACGTGATGTCGAAGGTGGAGATAGAGACGCTCTCTGACGAGGAGTGGGTAGTGGCACGCAAGGCTATCGACGAGGCTATCGACGCACTCGTGGCGTTCCGCCAGCAGGAGGGTGCGGCACTGCAGAAGAAGTTCGGCGAGAAGATCGACAACATCGAGGCTCTACTGAAGAGTATCGAGCCTTACGAGAAGTCGCGCGTGGAGAAGATTCGCACACGCATCGTCGACGGACTGAGCTCCATCCCAGAGGTGGACTACGACAAGAACCGCCTCGAGCAGGAGCTTATCTACTACATCGAGAAGCTCGACATCAGCGAGGAGAAACAGCGACTCGCCAACCACCTCAACTACTTCCGCGAGACAATGGCTGAAGAGGGAGGTCAGGGCAAGAAGCTCGGCTTCATAGCGCAGGAGATGGGACGCGAGATTAACACTACCGGCTCGAAGAGCAACAACGCCGAGATGCAGAACATCGTGGTGAAGATGAAGGACGAGCTGGAGCAGATTAAGGAACAAGTGCTGAACGCACTGTAAATTCAAAACTCAAGACATGGGTAAACTCATTATATTCTCCGCTCCAAGTGGCAGCGGCAAAAGCACAATTATCAATCGTTTGATGCAGCGTCCGGAGCTGCACCTCGCTTTCTCCATCTCGTGCACCTCACGCGCTCCGCGTGGCACCGAGCAGAACGGCGTAGAGTATTTCTTCATCACTCCCGAGGAGTTTCGCGAGCGCATCAGTCGCGACGAGTTCCTCGAGTACGAAGAGGTTTATCAGGACCGTTTCTACGGCACACTGAAAGAGCAGGTGGAGACACAGGCTGCACGCGGCGAGAACGTGGTATTCGACCTCGACGTGAAGGGTGGCTGCAACATCAAGAAATTCTATGGCGACCGCGCACTGAGTCTGTTCATCCAGCCGCCATCGGTGGAGGAGCTGCGTCGCCGCCTCGTCGGACGCGCCACGGATGCGCCCGAGGTGATTGAGCAGCGCATCGCACGCGCCGAGTTCGAACTGTCGCAGGCCCCGAAGTTCGACCGCATCATCATCAACGACGACCTTGAGAAGGCTGTCGAGGAGACCTACGAGGCTATCCGCTCATTCATCGAGGAGTAGTATATTAGGAGGGTATGGCATCCTGCCATACCCACGCAGCCACTTGCTATTAGTAGCGGAGACGTTTCTCCCACAGATTTCACGGATTTACACAGATAGGCTGGTGAGAAACATCCCACGGAACACACCGAATCCACAGAAAGTTAGGATGTTACGATTAGCACATCTGTGTAAATCCGTGAAATCTGTGGGAGGGCACTCGCAGCTCGGTTGGTGCACTTGAGACCGCTCGGCTTTGCCGCTTGCCAGAGCAAGAAGTGCACCCCCTAAGGTTCCACGGATTGCGTGGAAAAATACGATTATAGCAGGCAGCGTGGGTATGGCAAGGATGCCATACCCTCCTACGTTTTGTAGTTTTGTCACACCCTCCTATACAAACATGAAACAATGCAGAAGATAAAGACAGGTATCTACGGCGGGTCGTTCAACCCCATACACAACGGACACATCGCCATTGCGAAGCGAATGTTGGAAGAAGCCGGGTTGGACGAGATATGGCTCATTGTGTCGCCACAGAACCCTCTGAAGGCAGCAGGCAGTCTGCTCGACGACCAGCTGCGCCTCGATATGACGCAGCGTGCGCTTGCGCCCTATCCGCAGCTCACGGCAAGCGACTACGAGTTTCGCTTGCCACGTCCGTCGTATATGTGGCACACGCTGCAACACCTCTCCGCTGACTACCCCGACCGCGAGTTCACGCTCCTCATTGGTGCCGACAACTGGGCGGTGTTCGACCGCTGGTACCACGCCTCAGACATCATAGCCCACTACCCCATCGCCATCTATCCGCGCACCGGGTCGCCCATCGACACCGATACGCTACCTTCTACCGTGCGTATGTACGACACCGGACTGTACGACATCAGCAGCACGGAGGTGAGAGAGAAGGTGGCACGTGGCGAGGATGTATCACAACTCGTACCGAAAGAAATCTTAAAGGACGTAAATCTGCACTACGGACAACAATAACAAGCAACAATAGCATCCGCGTCGGTCGATACGGATGTCTGCGCCGGTCGATGCGGATGTCTGCGTCGGTCGGTGCGGATGTCTGCGCCGGTCGATGCGCGACGTGAAAAAGCATGTTTTCAAGTATATTTTTAAATAACAAGCTGCTGACTACAATACTCCAACACTGCCGGACGATGCGTTATGAATATCACGGTGTGCGTGTCATTGTCCAGAATATTGCGTAGCAGACGACACTCCGTCTCGCTATCGAGAGCCGACGTTGCCTCGTCGAACACGAGCACGGCGCGATTGCGGAGCAACGCACGAGCAATTGCTATGCGCTGCGCCTGACCCTCGGAGAGTCCGCCGCCACACTCGCTACAGTGGGTGTCGAGCCCGTCAGGCAGACTAAAGACGAACTCGGCGCAACTCTTTCTAAGTGCCTCACGCATCATCTCATCCGTCGCCGTAGCGTCGCCAAGCAACAAATTCTCGCGTATCGTACCACTCAGAAGCGTATTGCCCTGCGGTACGTACACAAAGTTGCAACGCATCAGCGGTGTCAGCTCCTTCTCGCCATCAGCATCATACATATATATATGTCCGCTCTTCGGACGCATCAGCGCAAGCAGCATACGCACGAGCGTTGTCTTTCCGGCACCCGTCTCGCCGAGGATAGCCGTTGTCGACCCCGGACGGAAGTCGAACGAGAGGTTTCTGATAATGTCGCGTGTGCCGTCCTCGTAGCGATAGGTGACGTTCTCAAGGCGTATTCCGCAGGAGTCGGCAAACCGAATAGGCTCGCCTTCGGGCTCGCGCGGTTCCTCCTCAAGCTCCATGAGTCGCTCTGCAGCGGTGAACACCGACACGAAAGCGGGCACGAGCTTCGTCAGTGTGCGTGCCGGCGACTGTATGCGGTTGACGAGCTGCAGGAATGCGGTCATGCCGCCGAATGTCAGCGTACCAGCCTGCATACGCACCGCTGCCCAGAGGAACGCCAAGAGATAGCCCGAAGCAAATCCGAAGTTGAGGATGAAGTTGGAGAGAACGGAGAACTTTGTGCGGTTGACAACATTCTGGCGCAGCTCCGACTGTGTCGCCTCAAGACGCTCCACCATCGTCTGCGTCGCCTCCAAGGTCTTCACCACCATGCGGTGCTGCACACTCTCCTGCATTGACGACTGCACCTTACTGTCCGACTCACGCACACGGCGTGAGAGGCGGCGCATACGGCGCATGTACACTTTGCTTACAAGCACAAAGAGAGGTATCATCACAACGAGTATCAGTGCCAGCGTGCTGTCCATCAGATACATGCAGGCGAAAGCACCCACGAACATGAGTACGGTAGAGAGCGTGCTCGGCAACGTCTCGGTGAGGAACGTCACGACGTTCGACACGTCAAGCTCCAAGCGGTTGAGCACGTCGCCCGAGTGGAAGTGCTCGCGGCTATGCCACTCCGACTGCAGTATGCGTTGCAACGTGGCTTGCTGCATACGATTCTGCGCACGCACTCCGAGCAGGTTACGCACCCATACCCCCGAGATATTCACCGCAAAGTTGAGCAGTATCAGTGCGCCCATGATGCCCACAGCCCAATAGATAGAACCGCGGTCGGAACCCGAAGCCACGTCAATGGCGTGCTTCACCGCCCACACCTGAGCCAGACTGAGCACCACGTCAGCCACGCCAAGCAACGCGTTCAACGCCGCCTGGAGCCTATTGCCACGCCATGCCTGCCAGAGCCAGCGCAGTATCTGCTTCACCGTGTATTTGTCCGAGGTCGTTATCTTCATTTATTGCTGTAAAAAATATTTAGTATACTAACTGTAGGAGCCTACGGCATTCTTGCCGTAGGCATAGCAAGTAGTTGTAATAATTAGTACTACAGACTACAATGGCTACGGCAGGAATGCCGTAGCCTCCTACGGTCGGTTGCCTTCGCTACGGATAATTCAACATTCAAAATTGCGTTAGCGACGGCACGTCGCTAACGCTTATCCGCTCCCCACATCATCTTCTCTCTGAGCGATGAGAAGTAGTTTCTGTTGTTCGGCTTCATTATCAGCGTTGAGAACGGTGCTTTCTGTATGCTCACCGTTGTGCCCTCGTGCATGGTATAGCTGCGTCCGTCTACCGCCACGAGGAAGTTGTGCGAGCGCGACTCCACCTGCAACTCCACCCTACTGTTGTCCGAGATAACCACCGGACGCACGTTCAGGCTGTGCGGAGCCACTGGCGTGAGGCATAGCGTGCTCGTCTGCGGCACGATGATTGGTCCACCGTTCGACAGCGAGTAAGCCGTCGAACCGGTAGGCGTACATACCACCAGTCCATCGGCTTGATACGTAACAAGAAACGAGTCGTCGATGCTCGTGCGTATGCTGATCATCGAAGCGTTGTCGCGTTTCAGCACCGCAATATCATTCAGTGCGTAGTGACAACCCTCGAAGTCGCCACCATGCGTACGTATCTCTATCGCCGTGTGGCGTTCTATCTTGTAATCGCCCTCGATGATTGCAGCGAGAGCTTTCTCCACCTCGTCGGGCAGCACGTCTGCGAGGAAACCCAAGCGTCCCATGTTTATGCCCACGATGGGCGTATTCTTGCAGCCAATGCGCACCGCAGTCTTCAGAAATGTGCCGTCGCCACCGATAGACACGGCGTAATCGGCATCGAAATCATCACCGTCGAACACCTCAACGTCGGAGAGGTCGAGATGCTGGTCGTGCATAAGGAAGTCGCGGAACGGGCGGTCGAATATCACGCGCTCATCGCGAGAACGAAGATAGTCGAGCGCACGAGCTAAAGAAGTCGACTTGCGCAGTTGGAAAGTATTGCCGAAGAAGGCAAAAGTGAGTTGTTTGTTTGTCATTATGCGTATATTATACGTTTGAAGAGAAACGTAATTTGTGCTAAATTACTGATTTTTTCATAAACTACAAAAACTATTGTTATTTTTTTCATAAATGGCTGATTTCGTTTTGTACTACCACCGATTTACATTATCTTTGTACCATAACTTAATACTTATGAGAGTACTCATCATAAACACAAGCGAGACAAATGGTGGTGCTGCCGTTGCAGCCAACCGTCTCATGGAAGCTCTGCAGAGAAACGGAGTAAAGGCGAAGATGTTGGTAGCCGAGAAGCAGACCAACCACGTCACCGTCTCTCAGATGCCTCATCATTGGCTATACAAATGGCATTTTCTGCGCGAACGCCTTTCTATCTTCCGCCATTTGTATTTCTCCAAGAATCATCTCTTTGAAATAGACACGGCAAGCGCCGGATCGGACATCACAAGTCTGCCCGAGTTCCGCGAAGCCGACATCATCCACCTCAACTGGATAAACCAAGGTATGCTCTCGCTCAGCTCCATACGCAAGATTGTCAAGAGCGGCAAGCCGATCGTGTGGACCATGCACGACCTATGGCCCGCCACGGGCATCTGCCACTACGCACGCAGCTGCGGAGCATTCCGCACGGTGTGTCACAACTGCAAGCTGTTGCCAGGCGGAGGGGCTATCAACGACCTCTCGCGCAAGATATGGAAGCGCAAGAAGGCACTGTATGAAGGCAATAACATCCACTTTGTGACGTGTAGCCGCTGGCTGGAAGCACAAGCCCGACAGAGTGCGTTGCTCTCCGGCGAGAGCATCGTGTCGATACCCAACACCATCGACACACGTGTGTTCTGCCCTACCGATCGCACTAAGGCACGCCAGCAGATGGGGCTGCCCGAGGAGGGACGCATCGTGCTGTTCGTGTCGCAGAAGGTGACCAACGAGCGCAAGGGTGCAGCCTACTTCATAGAGGCTATCAACCGCCTCGCCGACAGCAACCCGCAGTTCAAGAGCAACACCGCTGTGGCTATACTCGGCGCAAGTGCCGACGAGATAGCCGAACAACTGCACATCCCGTCGTACCCATTGGGCTACATCAGCGACGCGCAGCAGATAGCTAATGTGTACAACGCTGCCGATGTCTACGTGCTGCCTTCGCTCGAGGACAACCTCCCGAACACCATTATGGAGGCGATGGCGTGCGGAGTGCCAAGCGTGGGCTTCCGCGTCGGGGGCATTCCGGAGATGATAGACCATAAGCACAACGGCTACGTAGCTAACTTCAAGGACGCTGCCGACCTCGCCGAGGGCATACGCTGGACGCTCTTCGAGGCTGACAGCAACGAACTCGCAGCAAACTGCCTGCACAAGGTGGCACACAACTACTCGCAGCAGTCGGTAGCGATGAGATACATAGAGGTTTACAACGAGCTGATCGCTCTTAAACGATATATTATTTAATTGACATGATAAAATTCACAATTATAACCTGCACCTACAACGCAGCTGAGGTCATCAAGCCTACGCTCGACAGCATACTCAACCAAACGTGGGCGCCAGTAGAGCACTTGATTATCGACGGAGCGTCGAAAGACGACACCGTAAAGGTGGCAGAGGCTTACCGCCAACGCAGCCTGGAGGAGGAGACGGAGCACGAGGTGCGCATCATCTCCGAACCCGACCGCGGTCTGTACGACGCTATGAACAAGGGACTACGACTCGCAACTGGCGACTACGTCGTGTTCCTCAACGCCGGCGACTCGCTGCCCGACGACACAACGCTCGAGAAGATATCCAACGACGTGAACGAACGTTCCGACGGAAAGCTGCCTGCCGTGCTCTACGGCGACACTAACATCGTCGACGATAAGGGCATCGTGCTGCATCCACGCCGGCTCGCACCACCCGACAACCTCAACTGGCGCTCGTTCCGCCACGGTATGTTGGTGTGCCACCAGGCGTTCTACGCACGCACCGACATAGCACGCGCCACACCATACGACCTGCGCTATCGTTTCTCTGCCGATGTCGACTGGTGCATACGCATTATGGAGCACGCCGAACGCGAGCACTTGCAGCTCTTGCGACTGCCGGAAGTGGTGGCTGACTACCTCGACGGAGGCATGACGAACAAGAATCACCGCGCCTCACTCTTCGAGCGCTTCCACATCATGCGCCGCCACTACGGACTGTTCACAACGCTCGCCATGCACGCATGGTTCATAGCAAGAGCCGTGCTGAAGAAATAAACAGCGAGTAATGGCGAAATTAGCTACTGAAAAAATACAATAATGGCACGAAATCTGCGTTATTATAACAGATAATAACGCAGAAGAAAATCCATTAATCTACTAATAAAAACCAACAACATGAACAATACAAGCAATAACTACTGTGTAATACTCGCCGGTGGCAAGGGACGCCGCCTATGGCCATGCAGCCGCGAGAGCAAGCCTAAACAGTTCATCGATTTCTTCGGATGTGGACGCACTCAGCTTCAAGTCACTTACGACCGTTTCGCACAGATTGTGCCCATAGAGAATATATACGTGAACACGAACGACGCATACGTCGATCTCGTACGCGAACAGTTGCCCGAACTCGCTCCCGACCACCTACTCGCAGAGCCTATACAACGTGGCACAGCCCCGAGCGTGGCGTGGTGTGCGCACCGCATCATGTGCATCAACCCCGATGCCAACATCGTTGTGGCACCGTCCGACCAGGCTATCATCGGCGACGAGGCATTCGCCAAATGCATCAACCGCGGCTTCGACTTCGCAGCAAAGCGGCAGCATCTGCTCACGCTCGGACTGAAACCAACGCGCCCCGAGCCTGGCTACGGCTACATACAGATGGGCGACGAGGTGGAGGAAGGCGTGTTCAAGGTGCAGTCGTTCACGGAGAAGCCCGAACGCGAGTTTGCACAGATGTTCGTCAACAGCGGCGAGTTCTACTGGAACACGGGCATCTTCCTCGCCAATGCACGCTATCTGCTCGACTGCTTCAGAGAGTTGCTGCCCACAGTGCTGCGTAAGTACGACGAGATACACGCTGGCGAAGAGTTCGACTACGAAGAGGAGAACCGATACATACACGAACACTTTCCCTCATACCCGAACATCACCGTCGACTACGGCATACTCGAGAAGTCGGAGAATGTGTGTATGCTGAAGTGCAACTTCGGCTGGGCTGACCTCGGAACGTGGCATAGCATCTACGAAGCAATGCAAAAGGGCGAGGACGACAACGTAGTTATAGACAGCGACGTGCTGCTCGACAATGCGCACAACAACGTCATCAAACTGCCGAAGGACCGCATGGCGGTAATCTCTGGGCTCGACGGCTTCATCGTAGCCGAAGAGAAGAACGTGCTACTCATCTGCCGTAAGGAGGACTCATCGGCAAATGTGCGCCGACTCGTAAACGAAATACAAATGAAAAAGGGCGAGGAGTTTATTTAACTCCCGCCCTGCTTCTTGTCTTATTCTATTCTAACAACCACTCGATTAATAACATTCTCAGCTATAACATATTAATATGAAAACAATCAACAAGACATACCTTGCGCTAACACTCGCATTGCTGCTTGCGCTTCCGCTTGCAGTCAACGCGCGCGTGCCGAAACGTATCTACCTCGAGAAGACACGCGTGGCGTGCGTAGGCAACAGCATTACATACGGCATGACGCTCGCCGACCCTGCTACAGAGTCGTATCCTGCGCAGCTGCAGCAGATGTTGGGCGACGGCTACGAAGTGGGCAACTTCGGGAAGTCGGGTGCCACACTGCTCCGCCACGGACATCGACCCTACATAGCTCAAGAGGAATGGGCTAAAGCGAAGGCTTTCAAGGGCGACATCGCTGTGATACACCTCGGCGTAAACGACACAGACCCACGCAACTGGCCCTACTATCGCGACGAGTTCGTGAGCGACTACCTCGCTCTCATCGACACGCTGCGCCAGGAGAACCCGAAGTGCCGCATCATCATCGCACTCCTCTCGCCCATCACTCACAACCACCCACGCTTTGAAAGCGGCACGCAACAGTGGCAAAAGGAAATTCAGGAGGCTATCAAGACCGTAGCTCGTGTCGGAAAGGCGCAGCTCATCGACTTCCATAAACCGCTCTATGCGTATCCACAACTCATCCCCGATGCCGTACATCCTAACAAGGAGGGTGCTACGATGCTCGCACGCACCGTCTACTCGGCAATATTAGGCAACTACGGTGGTCTGCAGATGCCCATCACCTACTCGGACAACATGGTGCTGCAGCGCAACCGTGCGCTGACCATCCACGGCACTGCCAACGCTGGCGAGAAGGTGACGGTCAACATCACACGCCCCGACGCAGCGAAGGGCAAGGTGCAGAACGGCGGAAAGCGCAAGAAGGGCGAACAGCCACGACGTGTGCGTGCGCTGAAGACAGAGGTACAGACGGCTACGGCTACTGCCGACGACAACGGATGCTGGCAGGTTACGCTGCGTCCGCAGCGTGCCGAGAACAACCTCACGCTGACCATCAGCACCGACGAGAAGCAGCTCGTATATAATAATGTGGCATTCGGCGAGGTGTGGCTCTGCTCCGGACAGTCGAACATGGAGTTCATGTTGCACGAGGCTGCCACCGCAAAGCGCGACATACCGAAGGCAAAGAACCCTAACATACGCTTCTTCGACATGAAAGCACGCTGGCGCACCAATCCTGTTGAGTGGGACGCGGCTGCGCTCGACTCCATCAACCACCTAAAATACTTCGCCGACACGAAGTGGACGGTCTGCTCGCCCGAGACAGCGAAGGACTTCTCTGCCATCGCTTACTACTTCGGCTCTATGCTGCAGGACAGCCTGCAGTGTGCCGTGGGCCTCATCTGCAACGCCGTGGGCGGTTCGCCGACGGAGGCGTGGGTAGACCGTGCCGACCTCGACGCACAATTTCCACAGATCATGCGCAACTTGACTAACAACGACTTCGTGCAGCCTTGGGTGCGCGAACGTGCCGCACTGAACATGAAGAAGGCTGCCGACATGAAGTTGCAACGCCATCCCTACGACCCTTGCTACCTCTACGAGTCGGCGATAGAGCCGCTTCAGCAGTTCCCCATAAAGGGCGTACTGTGGTATCAGGGCGAGTCGAACGCACAGAACTTCACCACTCACGAGCGTCTGTTCAAGTTGCTCGTCGAAGGATGGCGACGCAACTGGAACGATGCCGAGCTGCCGTTCTACTATGTGCAACTCTCGAGCATGGATCGTCTGCCGTGGCAGTGGTTCCGCGACAGTCAGCGCCGTCTGCAGAGCGAACTGCCGCACGTAGCAATGGCTGTGTCGTCGGACATGGGCGACTCGCTCAACGTTCACCCCACACGCAAGCAGCCCGTGGGCGAACGCCTGGCTCGCATCGCTCTGCATAACCTCTACGATTTCTCAAATGTTGTGCCGAGCGGACCTGCCGTGAAGGAAGCGTCGGTGGTGGGCGACGGCATCGTGCGCCTCACCTTCGACTACGCCGACGGACTCTCTACCTCCGACGGTAAGCACCCGTTGACATTCGAGATAGCCGAGGAAGAAGGACTTTACAAGCCTGCCGAGGCACGCATCGAAGGCAACACCGTGGTAGTAATGGCTGAGGGCGTGACACATCCGCGCTTCGTGCGCTACGGATGGCATCCTTTCACACGCGCCAACCTCGTGAACAGCGCGAAGCTGCCGGCGTCTACGTTCCGCGTAGAGGTTAGATAGCCATAACAATTAGTTATGTGTCGGAATCGAACAGATAACGATTCTAAACGTAGGAGGCTACGGCATTCTTGCCGTAGCCATCAGCAATAAAAAACATATCATTACAACTATTGGCAATGGCTACGGCAAGAATGCCGTAGCCTCCTACGTTTTTTCCCATACTTCTTGATACTTTCTCATCGTACACCGAACGCAATCCGATCGGACGGCGAACGCAATCTGATTGAACGGCGAACGCAATCTGATTGGACGGCGGACGCAATCCTATTGGACACCGAACGCAATCCGATTGGACGGCGGACGCGATCCGATTGGACACCGTACGCCGCCGGTCGAAAAAAAAGAACAGTTACTTCACAAATTTAACACATGCTACTAATAATATCCGAATTATTATTCGTAACTTTGCACCTCAGAACGACCTAAGAACCAAATTGTTATTTCTAAACAAATCAAAATAATATGAAGAAAATCTACACATTGTTCTCTGCACTGTGCTTAGCAGCTGCAGCGCCTGGCACTTTGTCAGCACAGAACAACTTCAAGCTGGTTGAGGAGAGCGTGAGCAATCCTGACAACACACCGGCTCCAGTCTACCCAGTACCAAGCGAGCGTCAGCTCAAGTGGAACGAAACCGAATTCTACGCTTTCTTCCACTACGGCATGAACACCTACACCAACGAGGAGTGGGGTTCGGGCATGGAGCGCGAGACTGTATTCGCTCCTACACAGAAGCCAGACCCGAAACAGTGGCTCGAAGTAGCACAGAAGGCTGGTATGAGAGGCGGTATCGCCGTTGTTAAGCACCACGATGGCTTCTGCCTCTGGCCTACAGCTACGACAGAACACTGCACACGCAACTCATCGGGCTACGGCAAGAACGTAGATATTCCTAAGGAGTTCGCTGAGGCAGCACGCGCTTTGAAGATGAAGTACGGCTTCTACATCTCGCCGTGGGATATGTCAAGCCAATACTGGGGCAAGAAGGACAACAACGGCAACTACACCGACGAGTATGCAAAGCTCGTGTTCCTTCCACAGTGTGCTGAGCTTGCTAAGTACGGCGACGACCAGTTTGAGATGTGGTTCGACGGCGCTACCGGCGGTGACCATGAAGGTGGCTACGGCAGCTACACTTCTTCGCAGAAGCGCACTATCGACAACGCACAGACATACTACGACATTCCTAACCTGCGCGACTCTATCCACAACCTCCTGCCGAACGTAATCATGTGGGGCGTTGGCGGCGAAGCACGCTGGATTGGTAACGAGGACGGCGTGTCTGGTGAGACTTGTTGGTCGATGGGCGATGCAGAGTCGGGCAACGAGGACGCATGGCAGTGGGCTGCCGGCGAGAGCGACGCCAAGTCGACAAAGGGCTGGTTTTGGGATTCGAAAAAGAACAACGAAGCGAAATCGGCAGAACGCCTCTTCCAGATGTACCTTGAGACAGTGGGCCGCAACGCTACATTCCTGCTCAACCTCCCACCGAACAAGGCAGGCGTTATCGACCAGAGCCTCGTAACAATCATGGAGGATCTCGGCAACAAGCTCAAGACTCGTCTTGGCACTGACCTCGCTAAGAACGCTACCATCACAGCCAACACCACACGTGAGGCTATGGGCAAGGGCAACTACGAAGCTAAGAACATGACCGATGGCGACAAGAACACATACTGGGCTGCACCTGACGGACAGAACACAGCCGAGATTACTCTCGAGTGGAGCACACCGCAGACTCTGCGCTACGTATCGCTCATGGAATACATCAAGCTCGGACAGCGTGTGAAGAAGTTCAAGATTGAGACCAGCGAGGACGGTGTGACATACACAAAGCGCGCTACACAGCAGACAATGACAACCGTAGGCTACAAGCGTATCATTCCGCTCAACGGTTCTACAGTTAGCAGCTACTCTGGCAGTGGCATCAAGGCTAAGTATCTGCGCATCACTATTGAGGACGCAAAGGCTTGCCCACTGCTCCACACCGTAGAAGTGTTCTAAAACAACCTTACCCATCAACTAAAAAACAAAGAAACAATGAACATAATGAAATATATGTGCCTCGCCGGTCTGTTCTTCCCTATCGCAGCCGTGGCACAGCAGGACAAGACTCTCTGCGACTTTGAGACTCCGGAGAGCTACAAGAGTGTTCGTGCATACGACACATGCCCTACCTCACCCTTCAACCTCAGCAAGCTTAAGGGCAACGTGCAGGTTGTAGAAAACGACCTCAACGCCGAAGATCCAGAGATGGGCTTCGCTCCTAATAGTTCAAACTACATCCTCGGCGTGCAGCGTTCACGCTATGGCAGCAACACTTTCGGCGCACTTGTTGAGCTGAAGGAGCCGCTCGCACTGAAGCGTGAGACCCAGTACGTACACGTTAAGTTCTATTCTACGCAGGACGCACCGGTGATGCTCATCGGACTTGGCAACCGCGACGACCGTCCTTGGCAGCCAGCTACAACAGAGCAGTTCTGGAGCGTGCCTACAAGCAAGGTGCACGCAGGCGCATGGCAGGACGTAGTGTTCCCAATCATGGGTGCTAACGGCATCAGCATCAAGAGTCTCCTCGTGGTTGTCGACCGCCAGTCGCCACACAACCAGATGAGCGACTTCGCCGTGTTCATCGACGACATCACACTCAGTAGCAAGGCTAACCCATTCTTCTCTAAGTCGGTTTACCCAATCAACTACGAGGAGTCGACAGCTCACACACGTGGTGACGAGCGCTATGTAAAGAATGTTAAGCTCGGTTCACAGAGCGTAGCTATCAACCAGAACTCAGACAAGAAGCTCTACTTCAACAAGACCGCGAACATCTTCCTTGCTAAACCAGGCGAGACCGTTACTCCGACTATCGATTGGAAAGGCATTTGGATGCACGGATATGCTTACCTCGACAAGGACGACAACGGTAAGTTTGACGTTGATTACACCAACAGCGGCATAACAAATGCACGCGACCTTGTTTCTTACTCTTACTACAAGGACAAGAATAGTGCAGGCAGCAGAGCAAGCAGCGACTGCGGTGTTGGTCTTCCATCGTTCAAGATTGACAACGACATGAAGCCGGGCATCTATCGTATGCGCTACAAGGTGGACTGGGACAACGTAGACCCAGGCGGCAGCACCGCAACAGGCAACCTCATCACAGGCAATGGTGGCGCGCTGATTGACGTACTCGTGAACATCCACAACGACGAAGTTAATCTTTTCCGTGCTACAGAAGAGAATGGTGGCGGCTTGAACGGCGACGTACTCCTTGCAGACGGCAAGCAGCTCACCGGCCGCACCACTCCGTTCGGTCAAGCATTTGTCATCAAGTCGAAGCCAGCAGAAGGCTTCGTGCTCGACTACATGAAGATCCGCCACGGCTACAACCTCGAGGGTGCAAGCACAAAGAACGAAAATCAACAGTGGAAAGAGTTCGTAGTGCAGGCTTCGCAGTTCGTAAACAACGAGTACACAATCCCTGCTAACTGCGTAGACGGCGATATCCGCATCGTGCCATTCTTCAAAAGCGACCCCACAAGCGTTAACGACGCTACAGTGAAGGCATTCGAAGTGAAGGCAGGTCAGGGCGAGATGACTCTCACAGCATCTGTTCCGACACACGTAGACATCGTAAGCGTGCAGGGCAGCACTCTGTTCAACGGCACTGTAGAGGGCACACAGACAATCTGCGCACACAAAGGCGTTTACGTCGTGAACGGCGAGAAGGTGCTCGTGAAGTAAAAATACGAACTCACATATCGGGGGATAGCAGTCAAGACTGACAGCTATCCCCTTTTCAGACTATAAACAACAACTATTATTATGACAAACGACCTACGCACAGCAATCGCCACCTTCATATTGACAGCGGCGATTACCCCAGCTACCATGTTAGCACAAAGTGCTTACCCGGTCAACTTCGACGAGAACGAGGCTACTACACACAAAAGCCGCTACGCTAACGCCATCATGCTCACAAGTAGCTACGGCACACAGCAGATTGACGTAAACCAGAAGACAGAGAAGCGTCTGTACATCAAACGCCTCGACGACTGTCTGCGCGCCAAGATTGGCGAGACGGTTTCGGTTGGATTTAATTGGAACGGTACGTGGATGTGCGGATACGCATATATCGACTTCGGTAAGGACGGCAAATACGATGTCGACTACGACGATAATGGTGTGAACGCCATGAAGGACCTTATGACCTACTCCATGTACAAGAACAAGGACAGCAAGGGCGCAACCGTAAGTGGCGAGCCAAGCATCAATCCGCCGTCGTTCACTATCCCCACAGATGCTAAACCTGGCATCTATCGTATGCGCTACAAGGTAGACTGGGACAGCGTTGACCCTGGCGGAAACATCAGTAGCAATGGTATAAAGAAGAACGGTGGCGTGATTGTAGATACACGCATCAACGTGCATGGCGAGACGGCGCACGTAACGGTGAAGGGTACTGACCCATTGAAGGGTACTGTAACTCTTGGCGACCAATACACGGAATTGAACAATCAGGACGTAGAATTCGGAAAAGACCTCACTATCGCTGTCGGCGTGATGGACGGTTACGACTTCATTTCGCTTAGCATCAAGCACGGATACTGCTTGGACGGCGATGCTGTCGTAGACGGACTGCGCCAGTGGCAGGAGAATACTATCATGGCGTACACCGCTAAGGGCGACAAGATAACCATTCCGGCAAGCTATATCGACGGAGATGTTGAAATAACCGTCAACTTCGCTGCTGAAGGCGCTACTTCGGGCAGCAGCTACGCGCTCAACTTCGAGAAGGATCTCGCCCAGATGAATCCTACAGCCAACAGCCTCACAGAGTTCTCTATTACGAACAAGGCTGGCAAGAAGTCGGCTATCGCTATCCCTGAGGGCACTACCGTTTATCGCGACGCTCTCACTAAGGAAGTGAACGCCAAGCCGGGCGACGTGCTCACACCGGGCATCGCATTCACTGGCGACACCGAGATGGGCGCATATCTCTATATCGACTACAATCAGGATGCAGTGTTCACAACGCCACTCGACGAAACCGGAAAGCCTGTTGTTGGCAGCGAACTCGTTAGCTTCTCTGCGTATAACGGCAAGAACAGCAACGGCGAAGCAGCGGGCGCAACAACCGCAATGCCGTCGTTTACTATCCCCGACGACTTGCCTACCGGTGTTTATCGCGCTCGTCTGAAGATAGACAAGAACAACATCGACCCTGCTGGCGACTATAGCATGTCTGACGCCTTGCACATTGACAACTACAACGGCTACATCGTCGACTTCCTGCTGAACGTGCACAACGCCAAGGGCAAGCTCGACATCGATGCACGTGGTGGCAACATCGTGGGCTACAACAACAACGGCGTTGGCGAGTTGACACCTTTCGGCAACGAGATTAGCCTCATGCCCCTTGCTCCTGCTGCCGGCTACAACGTGAAGAGCATCACCGTGCGTCACGGTCACAACCTCGACGGAAAGCAGTACATCAACGGCAACCGTCAGTGGGAGGAATACGAGGTGAAGGATGCTAAGAATGAAGAGAACTTCACCATCGACGCAGCTAAGGTGAACGGCGATGTGCGCGTGTCTGCTCTGTTCGAGGCTGACGGCACAGAGGAGTACAAGCTGCGCTTCGCTGACGAGTTCGACGGCAAGGACTACTCGCTGCCTAACGCTAACGTATGGCACAACTGCACACGTGAGAGTCCTACATGGAAACGCTTCACCTCGCAGACCGCTGAGGGACAGCAGAAGACAGCCTTCATACGCGACGGCAAGCTCGTCACTCGCTGCATCAAGAACACCATCGCCGAAGAGGGCAACGTGGACATGATCAGCGGTGCTATCGAAAGCTCGGATAAGATGTACTTCACATACGGACGCATCGAGGGCCGTCTGCGCACCACTCCTCACGTAGGCAACTTCCCTGCCTTCTGGCTCATGCCGCAGGACAACTCTGCAGGCTGGCCTAACGCCGGAGAGATAGATATCTGGGAGCAGATAGACACCGAGAACAAGACATATCACACGGTGCACACGCATTGCACCTACGATCTGCATCTGGCTCTGCCCAACTCTGGAAGCGCATATGCCAATGCAGCCGACTATCACGTGATAACTCTCGACTGGACTCCGACATTGCTCACATGGTACGTTGACGGTGCGAAGGCATTCTCTTACGCTAAGTCGAAGCTGCAGGCTCAGCTCAACAAGGGTCAGTGGCCGTTCGACAAACCGTTCTACGTGATACTGAACCAGAGCGTGGGCAACAACTCGTGGGCAAAGGATGCGGACGTGAACTTCGAGTATGAAACTCTGTTCGACTACGTGCGTCTGTACCAGAAAGACGGCGAGGGCGACATCTTCTCTACTATTAGCGACGTGAAGAGCAACGAGTCTTCTCTCGATGTCTACGCACAGAAAGGCGGCGTGCTCCTCGTAGCACCCGAAACACAGCACGTTGAGGTGTACAACATCAGCGGTGCACGTGTATTCGCAGGTAGCGTGCAGGGCAACCGCTTCGTAAGCCTCGCCAAAGGCGTGTACATCGTAGCTGGCAAGAAGATTGTCGTGAAGTAACATCAGGAGGGTATGGCATCTTGCCATACCCACGCAGCCTAAAGCTGACTGACTAAAACCGGCTATCTAAAGCCGGCTGCCTAAAAGATAGCTGGTTATAAAAAAGAAGTTTCGCAAGCCTGTCGGCTTGCGAAACTTCTTTTTTTATTGTCGTGTAGAGCGGAGCAAGGGTTTTAATATCTAGAAAAACTAGAAAATCTAGAAAAACTAGAAAGACTAGAATATCTAGAAAGACTAGAATATATAGAAAAACCATAGCATCTGAACATCCTAAAGCCATACAGTCTCTCGCTCCCTTACTTCTTTGGGAATGTCTTTGAGAGCGTTCCAAACTCGGCATCAGTGATGTGCGAGTTGAATGTGCTGCGTGTGACGGTTGTGCCGTAGTCGTCGGTGACAGCGAGGACAGCTACGTACCAGTCACGCTCTGCGTCAGAGAAGCTCCTCGTGAACGTGAACTTGCCGTTAAACTGCTTCACCGCCTCTGTTACATCCTCTGCCTTGTCGGTAGTAGCCATAAAGTCTGCCCATGCCATAGACGGAGTCTCAACCTGGTACTCATTCAGAGCGTTGTCCCAATCCCACTCCTTCATCACGAGCATACGTGCACTCTTGATAGACGGAGCCTTCGACTTGATGGTGTACTGTATGGCGAGGTCGCCGTTGCCAACCTTATAATTGGTGACATCCACCTCGGGGCAATCGTTGGCTGCCGCCGGTTTGATGTGAACATTGTCCACAGAAGCCTTCACCCAGTCGCCGTTGGCATCCACAGCGAGTGCGCAGAACGTGTAGTCGTTCTCCTTATCGATATTCCACGCCTTGAACTCGCTGGCATATGTAGCCCACTGCTCGGCAGAGAAGCTCACGCCCTGATTGTACATCAGTGCACTATAGCCATAGAGGTTCACGAACTCGTCGATAGACTTCGTAGAACCGAGCACAAGGTGCAGCGACTTAAATCCATTGCCCGGCTTCACGTCGAACTCAGGCTTACCCTCGGCGTTCAGTCCGAGATACTCTACGCTGAGCGCCAGATTGCTCACGCCTGCCTCTGTAGTGCGCACAGTGGCGTATTTCAGCTCCGAACCGAGCACCAACTTCTCATCTTTCTCTACGAGGTCGCACACCACAATGTACTGAGTCTCGCCTGCAGCGACGAACTGCGTTACGCCACTTGTTTTCTCGCCATCGGCGACGGTATATTCCTTTGTACCTACGCCCTCGAAGCCATATCCGCCAGCCTGCATAAGCGTAGAGAACACCTGCTTCTTCTCGGCTTCGGTCATCTCCGAGAGCGATGCACCACCGAAATACTCCATAAGGAAGAATTTTAGGTACGACTCGCTGACACACATCTGATAGTAAGGCTGATCGGCTGTGCGTGCCTGCACCTTGTACCTAACGTAGTTCTTGCCAGCTGTCAGGTCAGCGATTTCCACCTTTGCCTGTTCTGGCACGCCCACGGGGCGTCCGAACGCGATGTAGTCGTCAGCGCCCAACATCACTGTTTCTATTGTCTTATTGCCTTTATTGAGGAATACCTTCTGCTGCGCCTCGGCAGTAGCTACGAACGCCATGGCGAGGGCAAATACTGATAATATAGTCTTTTTCATAATCTGTTTCTCGTTAAAGTTTTAGAGTCGTGTTACATTGCCCTCGTAGTGTCCCTTGAGCGCACCCTTGTACTTCTTGATGTTGAACACTGTGAAGTCGACATTAACCTTGCCGTCGACAAACGTCAGTTTAGCGTTGCCACCTAAAGCGAGTGCTGCAGTGCCTTTGACTGTAGCCTGCGAGTAGGTAACGTCGGCGTACTTCACAGAAATCTTTGCATTCGTCTCGTCGCCCGAGAAGCCGTGCAAAGCGTCGTCGTTGACGAAAGCGTCGGGCATAGTAACCACGATGTCAGCATCAGCCATGCCAGCCAATGTCGTCACTCCTGCCTTTGCAGAGAGATAGACAGTATAGACACCAGCAGCATCGTCGTGTGTGAGCACTGCCGACTTCAGGTTGACAGCCTTGCCGTCAGCCACGCTGTAGACGCTTGGCAGAGCGAGCGTGTACTCCTTCGGTGTACCTTCCTCGTAAACCACGTCGAGTGTGCGGTCGGCTTTATTGCCGAGTTTCTCGATGTTGAGCTTGATGGTATAAGTGCCGTTGCCGTTGTCGAGCACCGAGATTGTGCCCGTAGCCGAAGCCGAAGCACCGTTACTGATGGTTATAGTCTGCGCATTGTTCACGTCGGTCACGTTGTCGACGAAGGTCAGCTCATACTTCTGATTGCCCTGCACGCTAAGCACTCTGCCGTCCATACTGCTCTGCGGCACGAAGAGGCGCACGTAGTAGTAGCAGTTTGTAAGTTCGTTGGCATTGTCGATATTGCCCGGGGTGAGGTAGAAGTTGATGCCGTCAGTCTTCTTCTCGGCGAAGACAGCACGCATTTCGTAGCGCTTGCCATCGACGGTGAAGTGGTTAGGGTTCTCCTTCATCTCAGTGATAGCACCATTGTATTGAGCAGCGAAGAGCACCTCGCCGCTCTTCGGCATAGCCTGCATGTGCAGCGAGAGCTTGTCCTCGCTGATAGACACATTGAGCGAGCCACCAGTGTAGTAAGTGCTCCAATCGGCAGAGGTAACGGTCACGGGGTCGTAATCATCGTTCTTCTTCGCCTCATCAACATCTGTGTACGCCACCTGGAAGAATTCGTTATCAGCATCAAACTCGTTCTTGAACGTGCTGAACGTCAGTTCCTTGTCGAGCAGCGCAGGTGTCAGTGCCACCTGCAACAGCTTGCCACCTTTAAGCATGGCATCTACCGTGGTGCAACCTTCGAGCGTAGAGAGGTACACACACTTGTAATTATTCACTGTAGTAATCAACGCCGACTTCATCTCAATCACCTCGTCGCCAATCTTCACGCAGTTGCCGTCGAGTTTAACCTTCTTTTCGAACGTGATGTTGTCCACATTCTTGCCCACCTCATAGGCAGACACGATAAGTCCGTTCTTCACTACGAACACGCTGTCGGGTGTTGCAGCCTTAGCCATTGTCTGCATGGCGAAGCCTACGAGCATGGCGAAAAGTAAAAATATCTTCTGTTTCATTGTACTCTATTTAAGTATTAAGTGTTAGCGATTAAGTATCAACTATTAAGGGTTAACAATTCGGTGTTAACGTTTAACCATCTTCAGCGACTGGTTCTCTGCCTTCACTACATACACTCCGGCAGCCAACTGCGTAGCGTCAATCGTCGCCTTGCCGTCGTGTGCCACTGCTTTAGCAGCGAGTGTGCCGTTGGCTGTGTACACTTCGAGCAGTTTGCCGTCGGTCATACCCTCAGCCGTGATGACGTAACCGTTAGAACGCAGCGTAATGGGCGACTGCTTCGTGAGCTGCACCAAGCCCGTTGTCGAGCCTGTCAGCTGTATCTTGTCCACTTTCTCCAACTCGTGGGTAGCCACTGCCTCACCGCTCTTCGAGAGCAGTTTCACATTGCCGTCGGCTACTGTAAGCTTCGCCACTTGCGACATCTGCACCTCATGCGCAGAACCATCGAGATAAAGTACATTTACCTTGCTCTCTTGCGCCAATGACGGGGTAGAAACAGCGCAAAAGAGTAGGGCTGCAAAGAAATAACCTTTAATCATAAAATTTGCTTTTAATTTTCTAATTTACTCTTATAATTGCTTATTTAATTACAAAATTAGTCAATATTGTAATACAAACCAACTTTTAACGAAAGATTTATTAGCTTTTGTCCTACTATATGCATTAATTCATAAGTTTTGAGTGGATGTAAAGTCTGTTTGCGTATCACTATTTACGATCGGGCGGCGGACGGAATCTGATCGGACGGCGAACGGAATCCGATCAGACGGCGGACGGAATCTGATTGGGCGGCGGACGGAATCTGATTGGGCGGCGGACGTAGGAGGGTATGGCATCCCTGCCATACCCACGCAATCTATCAACTATCAAGAAGTAGTAATGCAACAAGAAGGATGCGTGGGTATGGCAAGGATGCCATACCCTCCTGCCATACCCACGCAATCTACCAACTATCAAACAGTAGCAATGCAACAAGAAGGCTGCGTGGGTATGGCAGGGATGCCATACCCTCCTAATACAGAAAAAGCCCAGAGCTGAACTGCACCCCAAAAGTTAGACACAAAACTTTTGGGGTGCATTATGTATAGACGCCACAATTATGAAGAACGGCTGAATATAGTCAGTCGCATTCTCTGCGGAGAAACAATTGATTCAATATG
>OJKP01000234.1_pt1 | contig 44801 bp, 30 predicted proteins | sample 1596521 | NCBI WGS metagenome assembly OJKP01 (sample SAMEA4350130, study PRJEB24818) | metagenome | biome: human; feature: gut; material: faeces | place: Denmark | collected 2013-09
CTTCTTTATATCCGTTCGAAACTTTTTCACCTGTTCCTTTGGAATATTTCGTGTTCCAAGCCTCGAAATCCTTTGGAGTAAGGTTTATCAATCCATTGCTCCAGGTATCCATTATAAGAGAAACTGGTGAGCCGTTGACCGTTATCGGACATAAAATTCCCATTCCTGTTACAAAATCAAAAGTCTCACGATAATTCAGCTTCATGTATGAAGGTCGATAAGGCTGTGTAACCGTAATTTTCTGACGCTTCTTATCGATAGTAAGTACTGATGTGCTGAATAACGATGAATTCAGAACCCCAACAACTCCCAGTTTGCGTAAATATGGTTCATCTTTCAGTTCAAAGAAAGGCAAGTCATTGCTGAATGTATTATCACCGAAAGAAAGACTTTTTATCTCATAGACATTGTCTACCGGAACATCTTTGAATACAAAATTCTTGTATGTTCCGAAATTGCCTTCTTTTGCAATATGTAACTTCTCTATCGCTTCCGGAATCAATGCATTTTGACCAGCCAAGTCGAGCACGAAATCAACGGTTTCATCATTTATGGTTGCTGTTATTATGATTTTCCCGTCAACCAACTTGAATGGAATAACCTCAGTCATGCTATTCTGTGTTTGTGCATACACGTTGCTTGCTAAGCTTAGCACTAGTAAGCACAAAACACTTTTTATCGTTTTTAGTTTCATAACCATGTCTTTTTATCTTTCTCTTTTTATTTCTATTCGCTTTTCATCATTTCCTTTCTTCACGATGATATAAGCGGTATTTCCGGATATGGCATTCATGATATCTTCTATAGCCACTTGGCTCAAAGGGCAATCTTTAAGAGGCGTTCCGTTAATATTTACCACCTCGTCACCAAAAGCCACCTTGTCTTTCATGCTATTCCATACAGTAGTGATTTCAAAACGCTCGTTTCTCGGCAAGATACTTACGTTCCACAATTTTGGTGCGCCTCCCATATCGGTAGGAGATTTATCGAACGGCAAGAAATAGAAACGCTTGCGCATATAGTCGATTATTACCTTTCCATACTTCAATAAATCAACTCCGATGATAGTTCCGTTCATTACGGTTGTAGTACTGCCTACATGAGTGAATTCCTTTCCCATCAGGTTGATAGACGAAATATCTACCTTTTTTATGTCTACGGGATCGCCCAATCCTGTAAGTCCTGCCGCAACAATGCCATGAGCCTGATTTGTAACCTTCACTTCATCAGAGCCGGCCGATAGATTGTAATCGTCGGTAGAATACATCAAGAACCCGTCGGCTCCGGTATCTATCAATACATCTATGTCTTTGCCTCCTATGCGAGCCTTTACTGTAGAATGATTATCGTTAGGATCGGCAAACGGAAGTCCGTCTGTTACTTTCAGTCGTTCCGGGCGATAAGGATAATTGATGACCATAATCTTGGTTCTTGAATCGAACGTCAGTACCGATTGGCCGAACGCATCACCTCCCAAGATACCCACAACTCCCAGTTCCTTAAAAAAAGGATCAATAGGAAGCACCATTGTAGTGAGTTTTTTCACCTTATAATCTTTCCCGATGCAGACATCCTGTATGTGGCCTTCCTGATAATGACTTCCCAATGAATTTACATCCGAAACACGTGCGTATCCCGCCGCCGTAGCTTTCATTTCCGTGGCAGCATCGTACATGGTTCCGGTCTTTCCGCCAGTATCTACGATATATTTCACCTTAATTCCATTAGCCGTAACCGGAATGATGATTTTCTCACGAATGAATTCGTAATGGATGGTATCGCATATTCGGTTCTGGATTTGTGCAGATAAATGGATTGCCGTGCAAAGAGCTACGGCAAATCCCATGATACGACGAATGTTCATGCAGTTATCTTATTTATTTGCTGATTTTTTCGGCTTCTAATACAGCCTGATAAGCATTGACTATACCTCCTGAGATACATAAATCATCGAACAAGAACAAGTCTTGCGACGGACGATCATTGATGCGAATACCTTTCTCTACCTCAACACCTTTACGTGAAGTAACACTCTTTAGCAGGATATCGCGAATCTGTGTTCCGGTAAGTTTTGGGAAATAAGTCTTCAGCAGAGCGGCTACACCCGCCACTACAGACGAAGCCATACTTTCGCCCGAACCTTTTTTGTAAGTATCGCCCATATAAGTAGAATAAACATCTACCCCAGGCGCATAGAGGTCGAGCATTTTAGCTCCGTAATTAGCCTGCATAACCGGATTACCGTTCTTGTCAGATGGAGCCACGGTCATGAAGTTTGTAAGCTCACCGTCGGTAGTCATCTTACGGTTGGGCAAGAACTCATACTCATCAAGATCTACAGACAAGTTCCACGTAGGAACAATAACCAACACTCCTTTCTTCTCCGCTTCTTTCAAAGCATCGATGAGCCATTGCTTCTGTGTTTCGTTATAAATGGTATTCTGCTCTGGCAGCACAATGACGTTTGCCCCATGATTTATCGCATAGCGGATGGCGAGTATCATATCCTTAAGATAAGGTTCACCTTTTCCCGGATGCACACGGAGCGTCATGATTTCGGCATTGTTTGCTATACCGTTTATTCCTATGCCATTGTCTCTTTGAGCCGCGATGATACCTGCCTGCATAACTCCTGCCACGGCATCCGATGTCAGCAAAACATTATTTCCGTATTTAGTATTATTGATATCATTCGGGTCGTCGCCCACTATTTCCTTACGGTTATCATGACCGTATTTCTTCAGTGCAGTTTCATAATCCTTTTTCGCCAATTCAATATTCGCTGGAATCATGTTCTTGTAAACTACATCCCACTTATCAGTGTTGTACAGACCGAAAGCATAAGCTCCAATCATAAAAGATACCTCAGAAAGGCTGTCGCGTACCGCTGCCTTAGGGTTATAGCACGACTGAAAATCTTCCACTGTCAGCTCCTTGCCAGGGAAACGCTTCTTCATGTCGCTATCGAACTTATCGAAGTACTCTTTTACCACATAAGCAAGTTGATAACCGCCATACGTTCCGGCAGGCTTTGATTCAGGAAGAACCTTAAAACGATAGTAGTTATATTCTTCCATATTTTCCGGAGCCGGAACCGCCTGACGCTTTCCGTTTATGACTTTGAAGTATTGTTTTCCGTCGAACAGATAGTCACCGTATTTATCTTTCAGGCGCAAGAATTCGCGGTCGGCTTCACGTGTAATGGCGTCTACCACTCTGCCGTCTTTCCCGCCTAAGAAATTCCATCCATGAATATCGTCTATTAATCCGTTCTTGTCGTCATCTTTTCCGTTCTCTTTTTCTTTTTGGTTAGTCCATATAGATTGGCGTAAGTCTTCGTGCTCCACATCCATACCTGTACCTATCAGAGCCACTATAGGTTTTATTTTCGCTTTCTTCTTATTAGCTTTCAGATATTCGTAAGCTTTGTTCACCTCTGCCCCATATACATTATCACTATCGTACGAACAATTAAACCAATCCAACTCAGATTGTTTTTTCTGCTCAGCGTTAGTTTTTTGTTTGTTGACCAACTGAGCTGATGCAGTCATGCCGACAAAACAGCATATAATAGGGAAAATAAATCTTTTCATAGATTCTATTTTTAGTTATTAATTTAAGATTAGTTATTTCTTGCCTTCAATATAGCCTCTTTTACCTGTGCTCCGCGCACGTTTCTTGCCACCAATCTTCCTTCTTTGTCTATCACAACAAGGAATGGGATTGAGTAAAATCCGTAGGCTGTCTGTATTTCATTAGGATGATCACTGCTTTTGGGGAATCCGGCTTTATCCCAAAGCATTACCCACGGCAAGTTTTCTTCTTTCAGCATTTCTTTCCATTTCTCTTCTTTATCGTCTAACGAAACGCTGATAAATTCCAAATCATCGGCTTTCAACTCTTTGTAAATACCAAGCAGACTTTGCATTTCTTTGCGGCAAGGTCCGCACCATGAAGCACAGAAGTCTAAAACAACGATTTTCCCGCGAAAGTCTTTTAAGCTGACGTCTTTTCCATTGACATCAGTGAAAGTAAAGTCGGGAGCCAAGGCACCCTTTACTTGATGAGAAAGTATTTCAACCTTTTTTATCAACCATTTAGCAGCGTTAGAGTTTCTCTCCTGTTGTGGTATCATATCCAGCAACTTCTTTCCCGAAGTATAGTCGTTTACATTGGCCAGATATCCTAATGCGGCAGCCGTAGCCGGGGTAAGTTTCTCTTTCCCGGTTAAAGCGATAACTCCTTCATTGGCATTCTGTGCTATATAATCCTGTATAGTAAGGTATTCGTCTATTCCGGTAAACGATAATGAACTATGCGAAGGGTCTTGTTCATCGAAATAACCACTGATGGTGAGTGGAGTATTTTCCAGAAAGAGGTCCTGCTCCGTTTGTCCCATACATAACTTATATATATCAGGGACTAACCGTGTTTTCTCAGAATTGAATGTGCCGTCCGGGCGGGTTTCACAGCTCAGCAATACGTTACCATTCATATCTTTCAGCTGAATGGTGATAGGCTTTAGCACTCTTAGTTTTCCTGAGAGTTGAAATTCGCCAACCGCCCAAGAGGCGGTGGCGAAACAGAATAACAATAATGCGATAATACTTTTAAGTCTCATTTCTATATTTTCGCTTAGATCTTTGTTCTTGCTTTAACATTTAGAATTCAATGTTGCAGGTCTCCCAATCGGCTGGTCCTACGGCGAGTTCGTTCAAGTCGATACCATAAGTATCCTTCATGTAGTTATATACATACTTAAACTTCTCTGCCAGCAGCGGATACTTGTCGGCTGGATAATTCTGCTTTATTTCTTCTTGGTTATACATCATCTGTATTGTGATGTAGCCAATGAATGCATTTTCGTTAGTTGGAGGCAATCCATCGTCGGGCGCAATGATAGACGCGAATTTTGTCATATTCACAGTGCCCGGATAACCTCTGAAGAGATAATAGTTAGGATCTTCTTCGTCGCCATATCCAGCCTTGATATCTGTGCTATGATCAAGTCCGCTTCCGAATGCTTCCGGAACCTTGATGTTTCCGTTCTTTACAGCTTCGGTAAGGATGTGACCCAATATCATGTTACGGAACTGGCTGTATTCTTTCTGAGTCTTTGGAACGAAATACTCTTCCTGACCGTCATCTGCCTTTCCGAACATACAGAGCGACCAATAGTCCAGACCGTCGAACTTAGTGCTTAGCGGAGAATGGAATTCCATTACAAGCGTTCCGTATTCTATCTTCGATACAGCGTTCACGTTATATCCCATGTACCAGTACAGAGGGAAAATCTTATCGTATATCTGTTGCTTTCCTTTCAGATAAGAGAATACGTGAGTCTTCATGAACTTAACGTAAGCCTCTGCCATTTTATCGCTTTGCGCACCTTGTCCCTGGTAAGTAGCTCCAAGTCCGCCACCTGTCCATGTACGATTAAAATCGGCATCGGTCAGTTTGTCGTAAATCAGATACACATTATACTCATTATATATTTCGGCAATGTCTTTATCCCAAGAATTATTTCCTTGAGGAACTTCGAAACGGAGTTCTATGCCTCCTTCGGTGGGTGTAAGCGCATCTTCCTCATGGCATGAAGTAAAAGCCAGGCAGAAAACCAGCACCCATAAGCTATATAGTTTTTTCATATTACTTCTGTAAATTATAGTTCGATACATTAAATTTCTCTTTTAGGAGCCAACGGATTTTGTTCCAACGCCTTGTTCTGCTCCAGTGTTTCTTCGTCTATAGGCATGGTGTACGATGCATCGTTCTTTTGCAGCGTAAAAGTCTGTCCAGCCCATGTGTGAGTAATCTTAGGCATACCGTAGCGTCTTAAATCGAACCAGCGCTGACCTTCGAAGCATAGCTCCTTGCGTCGTTCATTACGCACAAAGTTAATTAATTCTTCGCCCGAAAGTTCCGATGGAGCTACGAACTTATCTGTTTCGTAACGTTTTGACAGCAATGTCTTCATCGCTTCTATTGCGTCCTGTGTTTCTCCCGATTCGGCTGCGGCTTCTGCCAGATTCAGATAAGCCTCGCTCAGGCGGAAACTAAGAGCCATGTTGCTGCTGCTTCCTGGAGCTCCGGTAGCTGTTATCTTGAATTTGCCAAATACAGTATAAGAGTTGCTGATGAACTGGTTGTCGTTATTATCCCATTCTTTTACTATGTATCTGTCTTTACGCAAATCGCCGTCAGCAAAACTGTTCAGCAACTCATCGGATGCTATGAAGAGGTCGCGGTTATAGGTTATTTTCATTCCCCACCAAGGGTCTTCTTCCGATTTAGAGACATAGTCTGAGCTATTCGACATGAAGTCGCTTATCTTTCCGTACAGCCAGATAGCTTCCGGATTATCGATAGAAGTAAACGTGTAATAAGGCTCAGAGCGTGATGGCTCTGGCAAGTCGTTCAGATCTAATAACTTGAACGACCAGTCGTTGATTACCTTTTCGGCGTACTTCTTGGCATCTTTCCAATTATTCATATACAGGTATACGCGCGACTTGAGTAATTCCAGCATAGGCAGGCTTACCAAATAGTCGGGCTGATACTGCTTACTCTTGGGCAGATTGAGGAATAAATTTTCAGATTCGTTCAAGTCTTTAAGAACCTGGTCGTATACTTCGGCTACAGTATTTCTTTTCAGCAGAATATTTTCGTCTGGAAGCAGTTCGCTGCTCAATTTCAGAGGTACGCCCAGTGCTTCTTTATTATAATTATAAGGCGCTCCGTAGTAGTTAACCAACATGAAATAATAGAAACCTCTTAGTGCCAGAGCTTGAGCCTTGACATAATTCTTCTCTTCCTCAGAACCACTTACATCGTCCAAGTAGTCGAGAGCTGCATTTGCTCCAAGAATCAGTTCATAATACCCCTTCCAGATATTAGATACGCTAATACCTTTGTTTTTGCTGAGAACAAACACGTCGGGCTGCCAAGTGAACAAGGCTTTAGTGATTTCAGAATTAGCCTTATTGCTTTCATCAAAGTCGTAACCATCAGTATATACCTTGCAGAACTGAAGGTCGTCATCGAATATATTGGCATACGCCAAGATAGGTTCTCCACCCGAAGATGTAGGGTAGGCTTCTCCAATCAACATTTCCTGCAAAGCGTTTACGTCTCTTGGTACATACTCACTTTGTGATTTTGGCTCCAGAAAATCAGAACAAGCCGATAGAGTAAGTAGCGCCGTTCCGAACAGAGCATATATAGTGTTTTTAGTTTTCATATCTTTATTATCTTTTGTTTTAGAAACCAATATTAAATCCAATAGAATAGCTATGCGGATAAACGCTGTTGCTCAACTCTGGGTCGAAGCCGTTGAAGCGTTTGCTGGCTATCACGAAGATATTATCCATATTGAAGTTGAGTGCAAAAGAATGCACAAACATTTTCTTGCATAGCTCGCGAGGCATTTGCCATGACAAGCCGATGTTACGGCAGCGCAAGAACGAGCTGCTTACAACCAGTGCGTCCGACATTTCCCACAATGGAATAGGATATGAAGTATCTTTGTTTGGTAAGCCGATAATGGTTGCTCCGGCACGTGGCAGGGCAGGGATGTTGGTGTATGCTTCATCGCCTGGCTGTTTCCAGCGGTCCAAGAGGTCTCGGTTTACATTAGAATACGGATCGGGCATGTAGTATGAGCTGGCGAATTCAGAGAACGGTGATGTAAGGCGTTTCTTTCCGCCGAGTAGCAGAGATAAGCTACTGTTTAATGTTACCGATTTGTAGCGGAAGCTCAAGCTCAAACCACCGGTAAAATACGGGTCTCTCTGTCCTGAGTAAACCAAATATGTAGTGGGGTCAATCTTCTTGTTGCGCTGTTCTTCGGGTACATCTAAGTTGTTGAATGTAGGTTCTCCGTTTGTTCCGTTCAGTCCGGCGAAAGAATAAGACCAGAATCCGCTCAGTGGATATCCTTCTTTTAAGATGATGTCCGAACGTCCGCTCAAGTATGCGCTTGCGTTCACTTCTGTATTGCTCTGTCCTCCCTTATTCCAGTTTTTAGAAGCATTAAGGCTGACATTCAGCGCATAGTCTTTTTTCTGTATAGGCGAGAAACTCAACGTATATTCAAGTCCTCGGTTATGAATGATACCGCCGTTTCGTCTCATTGACAGCATTCCGTATTCGAATGGCAAGTCTTGAGAGATAATGGCGTTAGAGCGGCGGGTATAGTATTCTACATTCATGAAGAATTTGTTGAATAAGCTAAGGTCTATACCGAAGTTCCATGTCTTGGTTCTTTCCCATGACAAATTAGGGTTAGGAATTTGCGAAATGGTAGAGTAGTAGCGGTTATAAACCTCCTTAACGGTTCCTTGTGTTAAGATCAAATCCGGACTTAAGCGAGTCAAAGCGTTACCTTGAATACCATAAGTGGCACGTATATTCAAATCGGTTATCCATTTCAGGTGTTTCTTGATGAATTCTTCTTCAGAAGCTCTCCAAGAGAAACCGAACGAGTAAGTAGGGTCAAGACGGTGGTTTGTATCCTGTCCGAAACGGTTGGATGCATCGTTACGCACGTTGGTATTCACTACATAACGGTTCATAAACGAATAAGCGAATGTAGCGAAGAACGATAAGTAATTGTCGGTAACGTTTGTTTTGCTCCAATGTCCAGAATACAGCTCTTCCAAAATACCCCATCCGCTTTGTCCTGAGCCAGTGATAGGCTGGAAGTCGGATAATGTAGTCGGTCGCAAGATTACTTCACCGCGGTCGGGGGCATATCCCCACATTGTATGTCCGAGGCTCTTGTTTGTAGAAGAACGAAGCTCCATACCTATCAAGGCATTCAAGCGGTTGTTTTGGTCGAACGCTTTGCTGATAAGTATCTTGTTCTGTATGTTATAAGAAGACTGACGTCCGTCGTTGTTGTACAGCTCTCCTCCAAACGGAAGTACTGCGGCTTTGAATTCCGCACTTCCCGGAGTTACTGAGTTATAGTCATATCCACGATATTTCTGGGCAATGTAGTAGGTCTGTTCTGTCATATACGATTCGCTGTTGCTGCTCGTATTGCTGTATCCGCCTGTAAACTGATAAGACAGCCAATCCAGGATGTCCCACTTCAAGTCTAATGATGCCGAAAGGTGGGTAGAGCTTGAAGAGGCGCTACTGTTGTTTCTTTCATTTATGAAGTTATAGCCCAGTGACTGTACGTTGTCATTATAATCATAAGTCGCAGTTTTCTGGTAGAATACATCAGGGTTGATAATTCTGTTTGTAGTAGTGGCATAATCCATTGGGGCTACTCCACCGGCAAATCCTTTATTTGTGCTTACACTACCGTTAAGTGCGGCGTTGATGGTAAGTTTCTGAACGGGGCGCATGGTTAAGGCGATGCGGCCGGTCATACGTTCGCTGCTGTTTCCTATTTCCTGTCCGTCGCTTTTGGTATAGCCTACAGATGTAGAATAGCTGAACTTGTTGGTTCCGCCAGAGATGCTCAGGTTATGGTTATGACTGAAAGAGCGGCGGGTAAGCAACTTGAACCAGTCGGTATTTTGTGTTTCCAGCTGACCGCGTTGGGCTATAAATTCTTCGGCGGAGATATCGTGTTCCAGATACATGCGCAGCAAGCCTTCGTAAGTATAAGGTTGCTTGATTGGTTCTTTGGCGAACGATGTTCCCCAGTTGAATGCTTCTTGCGAGAACTGTACTCTTTCTTTAGAGTTCATATAATTGAATTGTTCATAGTTAGGACGGCTGCCAATCACGAAATTGGCGGTATAGTTCACGCTCAGTCGGTCGGTAGTATTCTTCTTGGTAGTGATTTCTATTACACCGTTAGATGCTTTAGAACCGTAGATAGCAGTAGCCGACGCATCTTTCAGAATGGTGATATTCTCAATGTCAGACGGGTTCAACCACGAAATTTGGTTACCTATAATATCCTTCAGGTCGCCAGTCATAGAGTTGCTGGTTTCCAGTGTCAACGGGTCTTCCTGAATTATACCGTCTATTACCCACAGCGGGTCTTGGTTTCCTAATAAGGTGCTGGTACCGCGAATCTGAATCTTAGGTGCCGTACCCACACGGCTGCTGGTGTTGGTTACCACCATACCTGCTACACGTCCTTGCAGCATCTGGTCGATAGTTGTAAACGAAGGCATTATCACATCTTTAGCTTTCACTGTGGTGATAGAACCCACCAAGTCGCGACGCTTTATGTTTTGATATCCAGTTACAACTACTTCTTCCATTTCGGTGCCTACACCGCTCTTTAGAGTAACGTTGATGTTGTTTTTTCCGGCATAGCGAACCGTTTTCTTCTCCATACCGATAAATGAATAAGTCAGAATCAATCCTTTTTGTGCAGGAATGGTCAGTGTGTATCGTCCATCCATGCCGGCAATGGCTCCGTCTTTAGAGCCTCGTGCCGTAACGGTAGCTCCAGGTAATGCTTCTCCTTCAGCATCGTGTACCCAACCGCTGATAGTTACTTGTTGGCTTTGCTTTTTCTTGATGACAATCTTCTTGTCGATAATTTCATAGGTCAGGTTTGTGCCTTCCAGACATTCGTCCAATATTTCTGAAACGGTTTTATTCTTGCCGCGAAGGGTAATGTCTTTTACTCCGGCCACATCTTTTTGGGTATACACAAAAACATAGTTGGTACGGTTCTGAATGTACCAAATTGTCGACTCCAAAGTCTCTCCTTTAAAATCGATGGAGATTCTTTGATTTTCTTGCGCCTGTATGGATAGCGCAGAAAGGAAGAACGCGCATAGCAGGCATAACTTTGCGAAAGTACCGCTTGCATACGACAGTGTTCTTGACAGAAGTTTTGTTCGTTTATTCATAATTATTTAGTTATGATAATATAATAGGTGGATTATTTATTCTTGCCTAAATGTCTTATATTGGCTACACGTTGCCTCGCTGTTCTTAAAGTAAGATGCGTCTTTTTATGGAGGCGTTAAATTATGTTGATAAACATATGTATAAAAAGTCGTACACATAATTGTTTTCAGATTAACCTAGTGATACTTGAAATGTTAATTCTAAATCAAGGAGCTTTGTTTTGGCTGCAAAAATTGCCTAAATTCTTGAAATATGCAAATATTTCTTTCAAAAATAAAACAAATGCATTCCGATGGTTTCATAACATGCGGTTATCATCTATGACGAGTAGTTACAATAAAAAAAGGTGCATCGTTCATCACGACACACCTTTTGTGGCTTATTTAGCAATATTCTTATTCTGATTATTTCAGTTTTGCTAAAGTTTCTTTGATACGGCGCATTGCTTCTACAATGTTTTCGTCAGAAGTAGCGTAGCTCATGCGGATGCACTCAGGAGCACCGAATGATGTACCACCAACGCAAGCCACATGTCCTACTTCGAGCAGGTACATTGCCAAATCGTCAGCGTTGTTTATTACGCGGTCGCCATCCTTCTTTCCGTAGAATGAATCACATTTAGGGAACAAGTAGAAAGCTCCTTGCGGGAAGTTGACTTCGAATCCTGGGATTTCTTTAGCCAATTTCACGATAAGGTCGCGACGGCGTTCGAATGCCTTACGCATTTCTTCTACAGGTTCTTGAGTACCGGTATAAGCTGCTTCTGCCGCTTTCTGAGATACAGAGCATGGGCCCGAAGTATACTGACCTTGCAGTTTATTGATACCCTTAACAATCCATTCCGGTCCGGCTACGAAACCTATACGCCATCCAGTCATGGCATAAGCCTTAGATACACCGTTTACAATAACCACTCTGTCTCTTATTTCTTCGAACTGAGCGATGCTTTGGTGCTTACCGATGTAGTTAATGTGTTCGTAGATTTCGTCGGCTACTACGATAACGCGTTCGTGCTTAGCCAATACCTCTGCCAAACCAGCCAATTCTTCTTTGCTATAAACAGAACCGGTAGGGTTAGACGGAGAGCAGAGAATCAACACGCGAGTCTTCGGAGTGATGGCAGCTTCGAGCTGAGCAGGAGTAATCTTGAAGTCCTGGTCAATACCAGCGCGTACTATTACAGGAGTACCTTCAGCCAATTTCACCATTTCTGGGTAGCTTACCCAGTAAGGAGCCGGCACGATTACTTCATCGCCCTTGTTTACCAATGCCATGATGGTGTTACAAACAGATTGTTTTGCACCATTGGCACAGCTAATCTGTGCGGCAGTGTATTCCAGTCCGTTTTCGTTCTTCAGTTTTGCAACGATAGCATTGCGCAAAGCCGGGTATCCAGCTACTGGCGAGTAGCGTGAGAAGTTATCATCGATAGCTTTCTTTGCAGCTTCTTTAATGTGATCCGGTGTATTGAAATCGGGTTCACCTACACTCAAGTTGATTACGTCAACTCCTTGAGCCTTTAATTCGCCGCTCTTTTGCGACATAGCCAATGTTGCCGAAGGCGACAGGCTGTTCAAACGATCTGAAAGTTGGTTCATTTTGTATTATAATTTAGAATGTTTGTCTAAGTCTTATTTATTTTCTGTCTCCCAACAGGCGAAGCAAGTATAGGAATAAGTTTATAAAGTCGAGATATAAAGTCAATGCACCCAACAAGGCGATTTTCTGTGTCTCTTCTGTCACTTCTATACCATCGGCTGTAAGCAGACGTTTAATTTTCTGCGAGTCGTAAGCCGTGAGTCCTACAAACAATATTACTCCTGCATACGTGATAATCATTTGCAGCATAGAGTTCTGCCAGAACATACTTACCAAAGTAGCTATGATTAATCCTATCAGCGCCATGAGGCAGATGTTTCCGATGCGTGTAAGATCTGACTTGGTGACATATCCATACAGAGCCATTACTCCGAATGTTCCTGCCGCGACAAAGAAGGTTGAAGCTATAGAGCTCATGGTATAGACTAAGAATATGGAAGCCAGGGTAGCGCCATTCAGTATCGAGTAGATAATGAACATCACTGTAGCCTTGGTAAACGATATGCTGTTGATGCGTGCCGACAGATAGAATACCACCGCCAACTCTGCTATAAGCATACCCCATAAAGCCAATTTGTTTCCGAAGATGAGCGAAATCAGCTGATACGATTGCGCTACATACATTGACACGAAGCCAGTGATAACAAGTGCCAGTGTCATCCATACGTAGACGCTGCGCAATAAGGTACTTTGTGCCGCTTTAGAGGCATAGTTACCAATTAAGTTTTTTGTTTCTTCCATAACACAGAATATTGTATAGTCGTTGTTTTATTTATTGTTGAAATGCAAAGTATGTCCCATACGCATTTTCTTGGTAAGCAAGTAACGCTCGTTGTATGGGTTAGGAGTTACTTCGATGGGCACGTTTTCTACTATTTCCAGTCCGTAAGCTTCCAGTCCTACACGCTTTACTGGGTTGTTAGTGAGTAGTCTCATCTTCTGTACTCCAATTTCGCGCAGAATCTGAGCACCTACACCATAGTCGCGTTCATCAGCTTGATGACCCAAGCAGAGGTTAGCGTCTACCGTATCCATACCTTCTTCCTGCAATTTGTATGCTTTCATCTTTTCCATCAAGCCGATGCCGCGTCCTTCCTGAATGAGGTATACTATAGCGCCTTTACCTTCTTTATCAATCATCTGCATTGATTTGTGAAGCTGTTCACCGCAGTCGCAACGCAATGATCCGAAGATATCGCCTGTGGCACAAGATGAGTGTACGCGTACCAATACCGGTTCATCGGGTTTGAATTCGCCTTTAATAAGTGCTACATGCTCCAGTCCGTTGCTCTTCTGACGGAACGGGATGAGGCGGAAGTGTCCGTATTCTGTAGGCATGTCTACTTCTACGCCTTTCACTACAAGTGATTCCTGTTTCAAGCGGTAAGCTATAAGTTCTGCTATTGAAATTAGCTTGAAACCATATTCTTGAGCCATCTTATGCAGTTCTGGCAGACGAGCCATAGTACCGTCTTCGTTCATTACCTCCATCAGGGCAGCTGCAGGATAGAGTCCGCAGAGTTTTGCCAAATCTACAGCGGCTTCAGTATGTCCGGCACGGCGCAATACGCCTTTGTCTTGAGCATAAAGCGGGTTGATGTGTCCTGGGCGACCGAATGTTTCGGGGGTTGAAGTGGGGTCTGCCAAAGCGCGGATAGTAGCGGCGCGGTCGGCAGCGGAAACACCTGTAGAGCATCCTTCCAATTTATCTACTGTTACTGTAAACGGTGTGCCCAGCATAGAGGTATTGTTAGTAACCTGAAATGGCAAATCGAGTTCTTTACAGCGCGACAAGGTGATAGGAGCACAAAGAACGCCGCGTGCATGTTTCAGCATGAAGTTTACCTTTTCTGGTGTGATGAGTTCTGCGGCTATAATCAAATCGCCTTCGTTTTCTCTGTCTTCATCGTCTACTACAATGACGAATTCTCCTTTACGGAAATCTTCGAGGGCTTCTTCTACGGTATTCAGTTTGATGTTGTCCATGATGTTATGTATTAATTGTTTTTATACTATTTATATATGGGTTTATTATTTATCTAATTGTTGGTTTTTTATTCGTTGTATTATCTTGTTGTCCGTTTCGATAATGACTTTTAGGTCTTTCTCTAAGCGGAAGCGGTAGCGCCAGATGCGTAGGTAAGCTACTATACCGATAGGCAGGATAATACCGTAAAGCAAATTAAGCCAGCGGTTGTCGGATAGGCTCTTATGTGCCTTGACAGAAAGGAACGGATATTTCTCCATCATATTGATGATTACCGCATCGCGTGTGTTCGATAGGTCTTCTACTATGCCTTCCATCTGTTGGCTGATATTGGCTATCACGTCGTCATGCTTGTTATTTGTGAATATCTTGAAATAATTAGGCATGTGGCGTAATCTGTTATCTTGCAGATACTGCTTACACTCTGCGTTTATGCCGTTCATTATTTCAATGTCTTCAGCATAGAGCGGTGTCTGTATAATAACTTCCTTGCGGAACAAGTGACGCGATGGACGTAATCCCAACAGCTTTCTGATTACGGCTATATATACATCGAGGTTGAATACCACCGAGTCTTTATTTGCCTTATAAGTAAAGAAACCTCCTATAGGTGCCAGTACCAAGGTACTCATCCATGTTCCTAATACTACGTTCATCTCTCCACTCTTCGCCACACGGGTAGCACCTGAGTCGATGATATAATAAATCACGAATATCAATACCGATATTACTACAGGCATACCCAGACCTCCTTTACGGATGATGGCTCCCAGTGGTGCCCCGATGAAAAAGAATATAAGACAAGCCAGCGACAAGGTGATTTTCTTGTTCCAGTCAGAACGGTGCGAGCGTATATCATCGTCGGTATCCTTGGTCATATAGCTCTTCATGTTCCATTCAGAGTTGAGCGATGTAAATTTCGACTGGGCGTAATTCAGTGTCTTCAGCTTTTCGGCCGATGTCATAGAGTTATATATACTATCGGTGTTTATAACTCGTATATGCTCTTCTGCCATGCGTGTAGAGTCGGCAGGAGTCATTTCCGGTCGGTAAAAAGTGGTACGCATTGATTCATTGTACATGGCACGTCCTACGCTGTCGCCGTGCTGTATCAGTGAGTCTACGGCTACAGATATTTCGTGCATGTTCTTGATATCCGAACGGCGGTCCAGAAAACTTCCGTCCACCATGTTGAATTCCGAGCTAAACTGAATAAGCGTATGCTTCTCTTTGAATGTCTCGCGTCGGTAAGGAACGTTTTGCGAAAGCGATGTCTGCGACTTCAAGTTTTCGAACTGTTCTCCGTTATACAGGTGAAGGAACAAGTGCTGCTTGTCGGCAGTAAGCTCCAGTTTACCTTCTTCGCCCCATATAATATGAGCGTTCTCAAAACCGTCAGAGAAATTATAGATAAGAATATCTTTCAAGATACCCGTTTCGCGGTCTTTTTTCTTCACGTAGATATTATAGCCGTCAATTTCGGTATAGAAAACACCTTCCGGAATATCCACTTCGGGCGATTTCTGCTTCATTGATACAAGCAGAGTCCACAGCTTTTTCTGTGCACGTGGTCCAGTTACGTTCTGAAAATAGAACGATGTACAAGCTATGGCAAAACAGAATATAATAACCGGCTGCATGATACGCAGCAAAGGGATGCCCGCCGCTTTCATTGAAAGCAACTCATAACGTTCTCCAAAGTTACCGAAAGTGATAAGTGCCGCCAAGAGGATGGCCAACGGCAGAGAAATAGGGATAAGAGTTAATCCAGAATAAAAGAAAAATTGCGCCAGTACGCTTATTTCCAAACCTTTACCCACGAGTTCGTCTACATAACGCCATAGAAACTGCATCATGAAAATAAAAAGACAGATAAAGAAAGTGCCGGCAAAAACCAGCAAAAAACTCTTCAGGATGAATATATCAAGCTTTTTTATGCGTAGCATTCTTATAATAATCATTATTCAGGACACAAAAGTAGCATAAAAAAAGGAGAGACAGACGATGTTTTGCAGTTTTTTAAAGATTATGTTAGGTCTATACTCCGCAAACGCGTCTCAGCTCTTCTATTTGAGAATCCCAAAGCTTTGTCAAGTCGTCTTCTTCGCCCTCTTCGGCAAAGTCGGTTATCTCAAGAGTGTGGTCGTTGGTAAGCTCTATATAATATATCTTCAGTTCGAAAAAAGTGCGTGGCTCTTCGTCGGTCCAGTGAAAGCGAACAAACGAGTCGGTTCGTGAGTTTATCAGTTCGGCTGTACGAATTTCGGTTTTTCCCCATCGGAAGCTGAACATTTTTCCGTCGCGTGTTACGTTGTCGGCAAACCAGCGTTGCAATCCCGCAGGGGTACTGATGGCATTCCATAAAATGTGTCCAGAAGCTGGTTTTAACGGATATTCTATCTTTATTTTCTTTTTCATAGTGTTTTGTTTTTAGTAGAAGGTGGCGTTTGTGCCTTCTTGTGTTTTATGTGGCGGCAAACTTAAAATAATTTTTTGTATACCACATGTTATTTCATGAGAAATTGCGATTAAGAATCCAAAAACTGAGAATTAAGCGTTTGAATCCAACAGTGATTAAACTTTTATTTCATTGCTGATGTCTTTTTACTTCGGTAATACTGAAGTAAAATTGTAATTTTACTGAAAAATTCAAGTTGGGGAAGGGGATTATAAAAAAAGAATAAGAATGGTATACTGAAACAATGCGATGGTCCAAATGAAACAATGCTATGGTTTGATTGAAGCATCGCATTGTTTTTTCCGCCTTTGTTGAGGCTGTTTATTGTATCTTGACTACCTTTGTGTAGAACTAAACGATACTATTATGGATTTAAAAGGAATCTATACAGCCTCTGCACAGCGATATGCCGATGCGGAAGTCTTCTACCAGAGATGCGGAAACAGCGGAGTGCTTTTGCCTAAGGTGAGCTTGGGATTTTGGCATAACTTCGGAGGGGTAGACCCTTACGAACGTAGCCGGGCTATCACTCATTATGCTTTCGATCATGGTATTACCCATTTTGACCTCGCCAATAATTACGGTCCTCCTTACGGTAGTGCCGAAGAAACTATGGGGCGACTTATGACCGACGATTTCCGTCCGTATCGTGATGAATTGTTTATCGCCACAAAAGCCGGATACGATATGTGGGAAGGCCCTTATGGCAGTTGGGGCTCAAGGAAACATCTTATGGCAAGCCTCGACCAGAGCCTGAAGCGCATGAATCTGGATTACGTGGATTTGTTCTATAGCCACCGGTACGACCCTAATACTCCGCTCGAAGAAACTCTTCAGGCTATGGCTGATATAGTACATTCTGGCAAGGCGCTGTATCTCGGTATTAGTCGCTGGCCGCTCGAAGCCCTGCGTTTTGCCGATAAATATCTGCGCGAACGTAATGTGCCTATTCTTATCTATCAGGGTAAACTGAATATGCTGAACAGAGAACCTCAGCAAGAGGGCATCATAGATTATTGTGCCGAGCATGGCATAGGGTTTATTTCTTTCTCGCCTTTGGCACAAGGACTTCTTACCGACCGCTATCTGCATGGCATCCCCGAAGGTAGCCGTATGAGCAAGGAGAAATTCTTGCGTCATGATATGCTTACCCCAGAACTGTTGGAGTACTTGCAGCAACTCAACAAGCAGGCAGAGGAGCGTGGAGAGACGCTTGCCGAAATGGCGTTGTCGTGGATTCTGCAGCAGAAAGGAGTAACTTCAGTTCTGGTAGGAGCAAGTTCGGTAGAACAACTTGAGAAGAACTTGAAATGTGTTCACCCGAAAAATCAATAATAATAATTATCTTTGCTTACTTAATAGTACACGAACCATTTAGCAGATAAAACGATATGTCTGAAAGCAATTATATATCTATAAAAGGAGCTAAGGTAAACAACCTGAAGAATATCGATGTAGATATTCCACGTAACAAGCTGGTGGTGATAACCGGTTTGTCGGGCTCTGGTAAGTCGTCTTTAGCCTTCGATACGCTTTATGCCGAAGGTCAGCGGCGCTATGTAGAGAGTCTGTCATCGTACGCACGCCAATTCTTGGGTAGAATGAGTAAGCCCGAATGCGATTTCATTAAGGGTATTCCGCCTGCCATCGCCATAGAGCAGAAAGTTACGAGCCGAAATCCGCGTTCTACCGTGGGTACTTCTACCGAGATTTATGAGTATCTGCGATTGCTCTTCGCACGTGTGGGAAAGACTTACTCGCCCGTAAGCGGACAAATAGTGAAGAAAGACTCTGCCGAAGACATAGTGAACTGTATGCTGTCGTATCCTAAGGGTACTCGATATACAGTGCTTACGCCCATCGTTCCGCGCGAGGGTAGGGATGTTCAGCAACAGATAGAGATGGACCGTAAGGAAGGTTTTACCCGTCTTGAGGTGAACGGTGAAATGGTTCGTATGGAAGATTATGCTTATAACGAAGCAGATACCATCTACCTTCTTATAGACCGCATGAGTTGTGACGATTCTAAAGATTCTATCAGTCGTCTTACCGACTCTGCCGAAACAGCTATGTACGAGGGCGACGGTGCTTGCTTGCTTCGTTTCTATACTGCCGATGGCGAAACCCGTCTTCATTCTTTCAGCACTAAGTTCGAGGCTGACGGCATCACGTTTACCGAGCCTACCGACCAGATGTTTTCGTTCAACTCACCCATAGGGGCGTGTCCTGTATGCGAAGGGTTCGGAAAGATAGTAGGTATCGACGAGCATTTGGTGGTGCCAAATCGTGCTCTGAGTGTGTACGATGGAGCCGTGATGTGCTGGCGAGGCGAGAAAATGGGCGAGTGGTTGCATGAGTTCTTGCGTGAGGCTCCAGCACACAACTTCCCTATATTCGCTCCGTATTATGAGTTGACCGAGGAGCAGAAAGATTATCTGTGGCACGGACCGAGAGACAAGGCTTGCATCGACTCTTTTTTCAAGATGCTCGAAGAGAACCAATATAAAATTCAGTATAGGGTGATGCTGGCGCGTTATCGTGGTAAGACCGTTTGTCCGGCTTGTCACGGTAGTCGATTAAAGAAGGAGGCTCTTTATGTTAAGGTTGGCGGTAAGAATATAGCCGAGATAGTAAGTATGCCTATCAATGATGTGGTAGAGTTTTTCCGTACTTTGAAGTTGGACGAGCACGATACGGCTGTAGCGGCACGCCTTCTTAATGAGATAGGCAACCGACTGAAGTTCCTTCAAGATGTGGGCTTGGGGTATCTTACCCTTAACCGACTAAGCAACACGCTGTCGGGTGGTGAGAGTCAACGTATCAACTTGGCTACTTCGTTGGGTAGCAGCCTTGTGGGTTCACTTTATATATTAGATGAGCCAAGTATCGGTCTTCATAGTCGCGATACGGATAAACTGATAAAGGTACTTCGCCAATTGCAACAGCTGGGCAATACGGTGGTAGTGGTAGAGCACGATGAAGAGATAATCCGTGCAGCCGACTATATCATCGACATAGGTCCGAAGGCAGGAAGATTAGGTGGACAGATAGTCTATCAGGGAAACATGAGCGACCTTAAGCCTGGAAGCGACAGCTATACCGTAAAATATCTGTTGGGCGAAGAACGTATTCCTCTTCCATTGTCGCATCGTTCATGGAATAACTATATAGAGATAAAAGGAGCGCGAGAGAATAATCTTAATGGCATCGACGTGAAATTCCCGCTCAACGTAATGACAGTAGTAACGGGAGTCAGCGGCTCCGGAAAGAGTACTTTGGTGCGCGATATATTCTATAAGGCGTTGAAGCGCGAATATAGCGAGGTGAGCGACCGTCCCGGAGAATTTCTGTCGTTAGAAGGTGATGTAAAGATGGTGCACGATATTGAGTTCGTAGACCAGAACCCCATCGGAAAATCTTCGCGTAGCAACCCTGTAACCTACGTAAAGGCGTACGACGAAATACGTAAGTTGATGGCCGACCAGCCGCTATCTAAGCAAATGGGATATACGGCAGGATACTTCTCGTTCAATACCGAAGGTGGCCGATGCGAAGAATGTAAGGGCGAGGGTACCGTAACGGTAGAAATGCAATTCATGGCCGATTTGGTCTTGGAGTGTGAATCGTGTCACGGAAAACGCTTTAAGAACGAAACGCTTGAGGTGAAATACGATGGCATGAATATCTACGACATTCTGGAAATGACTGTAAACCAAGCCGTAGAGTTCTTTAATGAGCACGGTCAGAAGAAAATAGTGAAGAACCTGCTTCCTCTGCAAGAAGTGGGATTGGGCTATATCAAGTTGGGACAATCATCGTCTACACTGTCGGGCGGTGAGAATCAGCGAGTCAAGTTGGCTTATTTCCTCAGCATAGAGAAAGCGGAACCTACTATCTTCGTATTCGACGAGCCTACTACCGGATTGCATTTTCACGATATAAAGCAACTCTTGAAAGCGTTTGACGCACTGATAGCACGCGGACATACCGTAGTTATCATTGAGCATAACATGGATGTGATAAAATGCGCTGATCATGTAATCGACCTTGGTCCCGAAGGAGGAGATAAGGGAGGTAACTTGGTGGTGTGTGGCACACCGGAGGAAGTCGCCAAGTGCGCTGCATCATACACAGGGCAGTATTTGGCAGAGAAATTGGCGGAATAATATTCCGCCTGCTTTTTATTCCGCCCACTCAAAGTTTTCTTTGTCTGCCGCTATCTCGAAGTGCAGTTTGGCTATGCCTAAATCCATCTGTGTATAGCCAACCATAGAGAACAATCTCTGTGCTGATACTTTAGGACGCTTTGATGTCTCTCCGCCCATATATACAAAGCGAAACTTTTGCTGATTGATGGCGGTAGGTGCCAATAAAGCGGCTTCCACTCCCTTTCGGAACCATGCGGGAGTAGAAGCATCCGCATTGCTGACTTGTTCTATTGTTTTAATCTTATGACTCACGCCCTGCGTCTGTCCGTAGCCCAAGGCTATCATGCAGGTCAACTTCTCGCCCTTATTTACTTGATAGGCATTGCTTACCTTTCTATAGCTAAGACCCGCCCAGCAAGTATTAAGTCCTAAAGTCTGCGCCAATAACACCAGTTGTTCGCCGTAATATCCTATCTTTTCGTCTAGGTCGTCAGTATCCTTGCCTACCATAACAAAGTAATTTTCCACCCCGGAAAACTTACCGTAAGACATGATTCCGGAGAAAGCCTTCGTTTCCTGAGTAACAAGCTGTATATGCAGTTGTCCTTCCGCATTGCATTCTTCTATCTTAGTTTGCAATGCATTTACAATATCCTCAGTAAGAGGCTTGCTTATATATCGGCGTACGCTATGCCGTTGTTTTATAGCATCTTGTAGTGTCATAATCTTAAATAGTGGCAGACTTGGTTTGATAAACTGCTCTTGCTATATACGTTCCTTAATACATAGTGCTGCCCTTACTGATATATTTTAGGAAAGAATAATTCTGATTATGAAAAGCAGATTGACAGGAAGATAATCTTTTAGTTTGATACGTAGTATTTTTAGAGATTGTTGTATGCGATAGTCGATGGTTTTAGGTGATACATGGCTAACTTCTGCTATTTCTTTGTAACTTTTACCTTGAAATCTATGCATCACAAAGGCTGTTCTATAGCTTTCTGGTAAAGACTCTATTGCTTTCCCTATGTTACGGACTAATTCTTCAAATTGATAATCGTTGATGTCGTTCAATAGGTTTTGGGTCTTATCATAATAAATAGCCTCGGCATTGCTGGCGATTTTCTTTTTTACAATGTAGTTTAAAATGCGGTTATAAGTCATTTTGAATAAGTATTGGCGAAGTGAACTTTCAATATGTATATCAGTCCTTTTTCCCCATAAATACAACATGACTTCTTGAACAATCTCCTCTGAGTCTTCTAGTTCAATAAAACGTTGAGCATAAGCGCATAGAATGGTGTAATACTTTTTAAATATGTAGATAAAAGCAGTGTGACTCCCTTCTTGGAGTGATTGAATAAGCAATAATTCTTCCTCTGCTTTTTGATTGGGCCTTATGTGATAATTTTTTAGCATTACACTTGCAAATATAGTCCTTTGGAGTCTTAAAAATAAGAAAAACGTATTTTTTTTAAAAAAAAGTAAGATTTGGTTTAGGAACATGTTTACGCCGATTGTCTTTCTAATAAAAGGTTTAAAATATGAATCAAGATTATAGTCAAAAAACAACTATAGAAGAGTTGCTTCCTCGCTATTGCGAAGGGACTACAACCGATGAAGAAATAGCTCAAGTTGAGGCATGGCTTGCTGAAGGAGAAGAGAATAAACAAATTCTTCAGCATATTATGTTATTGAATTTGGCTGCAGATACATTGCATGTGGAGCAATGTGTTGATGTAGATAAGGCATTAAAAAAGGTAGAAAGTAAGATGAGACGGTCGTCTGTTAATTGGTGGTTATGGATGCAGCGAGTAGCGGCATGTTTGTCTATACCTCTTTTATTGGCTCTTAGTTGGGTTTATATGGATAATAATAAGGAGTCATTGCCTGTAGTTGCGCAAATTATTGAAGTGAAAACTCAACCTGGGATGACAGCAAAGATGGTGTTGCCTGATAGTACTGAAGTACATTTGAATGCAGGGTCTACGTTGCGCTACCCTTCAACTTTTTTAGGTGATTCACGTCAGGTGGAGTTAGTAGGAGAAGCGTTCTTTAAGGTCTCTAAGGATAAAGAGCGTAGATTCATTGTTAAGACACTTCATCAGTCACGTATTGAAGTATATGGCACTACTTTTAATGTAGAAGCTTATGATGGAGAAGACATACTTACAACTACTTTGTTAGAGGGAAGCGTAGGCTTTGTTTATCCAGATAAAAGTGGCGCTATGAAGAGTGTCATGTTGAAACCTTATCAGAAATCGGTGTATAATAATCAGTATGAAGAGGTAGTAGTTTACAATACATCGTGTGAAACAGAGATGGCATGGAAAGAAGATAAAATGATACTGCGATACACGCCTTTAGAAGATATTATGCAGATGTTGAGTAAGCGTTTTAATGTGGATTTTGTGGTTAAGTCTGAACAGATGAAAAAATATAAATTTTCAGGAACTTTCTCTTTACAGCGATTGGACCAAATTCTTCACTATTTGAAAATGTCTTCTAACATTAATTGGAGATATATTAACGATACTAAGCAACAAGGAAAACAGAAAATAGAGATTTATTAACCTTAAAAAACTAAAGATTATGAAACATATACCTCCTTAGGAATCGTAACTCATGTAGACACTGAAAACCTATTTGGTAGGTCATTGTGCTATGGCATATGAAATGAAAGGAATATTTTATTAATTTAAATCTAAGAAATATGCAAAATCATTTTGGCATCCAGAATCTATGGATGGTAAAGAATTTAAGTTTAAAATTTAAAAGAATACCTCTTGCTATGAGGTTGTTGGTATTGTTTTTTGCTTGTGCTATGAATTTTGCGCATGCAAGTGATACTTATGCTCAGACTTCTAGAATTACGATTGAAGTTACAAATCAGACTGTAGAGTATGTATTGGAACAAATTAAGGCAAAAACAGGTTTGGACTATTTTTGCAACAATGCTCACGTAAATTTGAATCGTAAGGTTTCTGTATCATTAAACAATGGTTCTGTAGATGAAGTTTTGAATCAAGTTATTGAAGGTACAAATGTAACCTACTCAATTGTTGATAATAAGATTATTTTTTCAGTAAAGGAAAGTGTAGCTAAGCAAAGTAGCGATTTGTTGGTAAAAGGTAAAGTAGTAGATTCAAAGGGTGAGCCGGTAATTGGTGCAGCTATTTTGGAAAAAGGTACAACTAATGGTACTGTTACCGATTATGATGGTAATTTTACTTTGACACTGAATTCAGAAAAGGCAGAGTTGCAGATTTCTTATATCGGCTATAAAACACAATCACTGAAGGCTCAGTTTGGAAAACCTATGAGCATTTCTTTAGCAGAAGATACTGAAATATTGGATGAAGTAGTGGTTGTAGGTTACGGCATTCAGAAGAAATCAAACATTACCTCTTCTGTTAAGAATATTAAGTCGGAACAAATTATAGGTGTTTCTACTCCTAATGTTGAAAATATGCTGCAAGGTAAAATTGCAGGTGTACAGGTTTATCAGTCTGGTGGACGTCCTGGAGAAAAAGCCACTATTCGTATTCGTGGTAAGAGTTCATTGGGTAGTAGCGTAGACCCATTGTGGGTTGTTGACGGTGTTATTCAGGTTGAAAATCCTGAATTGAATCCGCAAGATATCGAATCCTTGACAGTGCTTAAAGATGCAGCTGCAACTTCTCTGTATGGTTCTCGTGCTACTAGTGGTGTTATTGTTGTTACTACAAAGAAAGCAAAGGGGGATAACCGAAATATTAGTATTTCTGCAAGCTGGGGTATTGGTTCTATAAATGAAGGTAATTTCAAAATGATGAATTCTCAGCAGTTGGCAGAAGAATGGCGTAAGATGGGTAAAGAAGTTCCTGAACAGGCTGAAAAAGTAGATTTCAACTGGTGGGATGCTGCAACTCAAACTAGTTTGACTCAGGATTATACAATATCTTTCTCTGGCGGTAATGAAACTATTCAGTCTTATATTTCCGGTGGCTATTATTCTGAAGATGCAACCATTAAGGGATTGAAGATTCAGCGATTCAAAGCTTTGGGTAATCTTCAGTACAAGCCTACTTCATGGTTGACTCTTAAGCCAAGAGTTCGTGGCTCTTATGGTGACGATGTGGACCATAACACTCCTGACTTGCATGAGTTGTATGCTCAGATGCCTTGGGATTATCCTTACTATGAAGATGGTACAGTTATTAATCCTCGTAATTTAAGACCAGGATATACTTGGTATGGTCGTGATAGAAGAAATACTTTCTATGATGCTCAGTATAATTATAGCAAGACTACTTCGCTGAATGTAGAAGGTGGTTTTGACTTTGATATTCGTATTAATAATTATTTGACGTTCTCATCAACCAATAGTATTAATTTTACTAATACTAAGTATTTCAATTATGAAGACCCCCGTTCGGTAGCTGCCGCAGCTGTTAAAGGTAGAATGCAGGAAACTTGGACTAAGTCTAAGTCTAGATTCGCTAATCAGATGTTGCGATATAACCAGACATTCGGTAAATTGAATGTTGTAGCTTTGGCTGCTTATGAATTTAACGATTATGTGGTAGAACAGACTAGTGTAGAAAAACAAGGTTTCTTCCCTGGTTCTGAAGTGTTGAATAATGCAGCCAATCTGAATGCTATCAATGGTAAGAAGTTAGAATGGGCTTTGGGTTCTGCTCTTTGTAACTTAAATCTTGCTTATGATGCGAAATATTTTTTGCAGGCTTCTGTAAGAAATGATGCTTCTTCTCGCTTTGGTAAAGATAAACGTAATGGTGTATTCTTCTCTGTAAGTGGTGGATGGAATGTTGCTCAGGAAAACTTCTTCCAAGAATCAGCTTTGTCAAAGGTAATAGATGACGCTAAACTAAGAGTGAGCTATGGTGGCGTTGGTAACTTGCCAACAGATTATTATCCTCATTTAAATCTTTACGATATTAAAGGCTCATATAATGGTATAATCGGTGCTTTCCCTTCTCAGTTGGGTAACAGTCACTTGTCTTGGGAGAAATCATACGAAACAAATATTGGTTTGGATTTGCGTTTGATTGATCGTATTAACGTGTCATTAGATTATTATATCAAGAATACATCGGGCTTGGTTTATTTCGTGACATTGCCAGCAGTAAGTGGTTTTACTGGTTATTGGGATAATATAGGTGCTGTACGCAATAATGGTTTTGAATTGAGTATTGATACAGAAGTATTGAAGAATACTCCGTTTAAATGGAATCTTGGTTTGAATTACAGCATGAACCGTAATAAGATTGTAGAACTTTATGGTGGTAAGGATGTGATTTCTAATTGGCAGATTAGACGTGAAGGTGAAGATATCAATACTTTCTATTTAAAGAAATGGTTGGGCGCAGATCCTGAAAATGGTGATCCTTTGTGGGAAAAGGTAAATGCTGATGGTACAGTAGAAGCAACTAATAATTATAACGAAGCAACATTGCAGGTTGTAGGTAAAGCTACTCCTGATTTTACAGGCTCTATCAATTCGCTGATGTCTTATAAGAACTTCTCACTGTCAATGAACTGGAACTTTGTTGTTGGTAACGATGTATATCACTACAGAGAAAACTTCGATTCAAACGGAGCATATCCAACTTATAATCAAATGGTTCCTATGGGTGATTGGAAGAGATGGGAAAAACCGGGTGACATTGCAACTCATCCACGTCTTGTAGATGGTGGTAACAAGAACTCTCAGAGAAACTCTTCTCGTTATTTGGAAGATGGTTCGTATATTCGTTTGAGAAATGTACAGCTGTCTTATCAGATTCCTTCTTCATTGACCTCTAAACTTGGATTGAAATCGACTTCTGTATATGTAAGCGGTGATAACTTGCTTACATTTACTAAGTATCCAGGTAGAGACCCAGAAGTAGGTGAAAGTGGTCAGGATACTTATAGCTATCCAAATATCCGAAAAATCGTCTTTGGTTTAAATGTTAAATTCTAATAGGGTATGAAAAAGATTCTTTTATCATTAGCAATAGCTTGTTCAATTACATCTTGTGATATTGAACGTCTGCCTTATGACTCGGTAGACAGTAATGTAGCCATCTCTGACCCCAATTATGCATCTAATGCATTGGTGGGTATTTATGGTAATTTGAAAAGTAAGTTGTCAAATTCATGGATTAATGAAGCGCATCGTTTGATGGAGTATAACGGTGATAATGTTTCACTTAGTGGTACTACAGGTGATGATCTTTTCTATATTTATAATTATCATCGCATAGATAATGGTGGTCGTGTGAATCGTTTTTGGGTGAAATCTTATCAAGTTATATATGGAGCAAATGCAGCCATTGAAAATATAGCTGAAGGAGTAAATGTTGAAAATGATAACTATCTTGGTGAAGCTTATTTCTTGAGAGCAATGATGTATCTTTATCTTTCTAATGCATTTGGTAAACCTTACACTTTAGCTTCAGAAACAGACTTGAGTGTGCCTTTGAAATTAGATACGGACATCTCTAACATTCCAGAACGCTCTACAGTTAAGAAGGTGTATGGTCAAATAGAAAAGGATTTGCTGAAAGCTGCCGATTTAATGACAATTGAAAAGAAAGCAATTTTTGCAACTCGTGAAGCTGCTTATGCTCTGTTATCTAGATTGTATCTGTATATGGGCAATAACGGTGAATGTGTAAAATATGCAAATAAGGTAATTGACAGTAAACGCTTTAGTTTGTTGAGTGCTGAGAATTTCCGCAAGATGAATACATTGATTCCAGAAAACAATTCTGAAGCAATATTCTCAATCAAGTATCTTTCTGGTATTGAGGAAGGTTCTTTGAATGATGTTGTAGGTGGTTTTTATTCAACAATTGACGGATTAGGATGGGGCGAAATGTATGCTTCAAGAACATATATTGATGCTGTTAACTATTTCCCGAATGACGCACGTCAAGCATTTATTGTTCCGCAATATGCGCAAGGAACTGATATGGAAGCTGTTTGGGTAGAAGATGTTAATGTAGAAGGCACAGGTATCCCTACTTATCAGTTTGGTGTATATCATGCTGATGGCGAAGGTGGTTACATGACTACATCGGATAATACTCGTATTAATTTAAATAAGGAAACAACTGCAACAGGGGCTGTAGAGTATTCTTTTGAAAAAGCAGGTCATAAGGTTAAGGTTTACGTAGACAAGAAGATGACAAAGAGAGGTAAATATCCTTTGTATTTTATTACTAAATGTTCATTGCAGGAAGGAAAGAACCACGCTTGGTCACCTTGTATCCTTCGTTATTCTGAAGTTCTTTTAAATAAGGCCGAAGCTCTTTGTAAATTGAATGATCCAGATGCAGTAAATGTATTGAACGAGTTGAGATTACATCGTGATTGTCCTAATTATACTTCAGGTGATTTGGTTTCTGGTAGAGGTAATTCTGATTTATTGGATGTTATCTTGGATGAACGTAGAATAGAATTGGCTTATGAAGGTCATCGTGCAATGGACTTATACCGTAATAAAAAGAACTTGAATCGTAATTATCCGGGTAGCCATTTGGTAAATAAAAATTCATTTAAGGAAATCAAATGGTCTGATAAGAATATTATTCAGTTGATTCCTATTAATCAGATTAATGCACAAGGAAATCTTGTACAGAACGAAATCTGATAAAGGTTATTATTAATATGGTTATAAAGCTATAAGCTTGCTATATATAAAGTTCCTATGAATAGGTTTGGCTAATTGTCTTTTACTGATTCATAGGGACTTTATTTATTTTTTATTATTTTGTATAAGTTGATATATAATGAATGTAATGCGATGTGTATATAGTTGGGCTGTGGCCCTTTTGTTTGCAGTAGTTCCCGTTTATGGACAAACAGATTATGAAGAGTTGACTGTTGATGAACCGGTAAACATGGAGGCTTGGAACCGTTTGCCAAGTGGAGTACATGTTTCTTGGGCAAATACAAATGTGCGTTATGCACAGTCTGAAGTTCCAGCTATCAAGAAAAATATGGTATGTAGCCTGAAAGGTTGGAAGGGGGAAAAACTAAGTGCTTTGTTGGCCGTTTGTAATAATGAGGCAGATTGTACTTTGTCTTTGAAACTATCAGATTTGAAAGGAAATAATGGAAATGTTATTTCAAAAGAACAGTTGAAGGCTGGCTTTGTTCGTTATGTTATGACGGACGAATTTATCCGTAAGGGAAAAACAAGTTGTGGATTTAGACCGAATAAGGCAGAATGGGATTCTTCATTAGTGGCTGATGTTATTGATGTTAAAGAAAAACATATTTTGAAAAAACATCAAGTATCTCCTATATGGGTGTCTGTACAGGTTCCTCAGAATGTTTCTAAAGGTAAGTACACGGGAGAAGTGATTGTATATTCGAATGCGCACGAATGTCAGCGTTTAAAATTGCAGGTGGAAGTTATGAATAGAGAGTTGCCTAAACCTTCAGAGTGGGGTTTCCATTTGGATTTATGGCAAAATCCCTATGCTGTAGCACGATTCCATAATGTGAAAGTGTGGAGTAAAGAGCATTTTGATTTGATGCGTCCTGTTATGCAGGCTTTAGCAGATGCTGGTCAGAAGGTAGTTACTACAAGTATAATGCATAAACCTTGGAACGGTCAGACATACGATTATTTTGAATCTATGATTGTTTGGCGTAAGACATTGAGCGGTGAATGGAAATTTACTTTTGATGTATTCGATAAATGGGTTGAGTTTATGGTGTCTTTAGGCATTGATAAGCAAATCAACTGTTATTCGATGGTGCCGTGGAGCTATTCTTTCCAATATTTCGATGAGTGTACTAATAAAATGCAGGTGGTGAAATGTAAACCAGGTGAACCGGCTTACAATGAGATGTGGACAGCTTTCCTTACAGCTTTTGCAAAGCATTTAAAGGAAAAGGACTGGTTTGATAAGACTTGTATCGCTATGGATGAACGCCCTATGCCGGTAATGAAAACCGTTATTTCATTGGTGAAAGGCGTTGATAAAAATTTTAAGCTTGCTTTGGCTGGATTGTATTATGATGAAATTGAAAAGGATTTGTATGACTATTGTATTTCTACAGACCAATCTTATCCTAAGGAAGTAATTGAGCGTCGAGCAAAAGATAAACTAGTTACGACATATTATACTTATTGTGCAGATTGTAAGCCTAATTGTTTTACATTCTCTGATCCTGCCGAATCGTCTTGGATGCCTTTGTATTCTGCTAAACTTGGAATCGGTGGCTATTTAAGATGGGCTTATAATAGTTGGGTAATCAATCCTTTGCAGGATTCAAGATTCCGTCAATGGCCGGCAGGTGATACTTATTTAGTTTATCCTGGATATCGCTCTTCTGTGCGTTTTGAAAAAATGATTGAGGGTATTCAATTGTATGAGAAAATTCGAATTCTGAAGGAATCGTATAAGAATAATCCTAGTGTTTTGAAGCGCATTGATAAGACCTTGCAAACAATGAATATTGAATCATTGAAGCAGGAAGGTCGCGCGGCTTCAGATGTGAAAAAGATTATGGATTTGACAAATAATTATTAAGGCTGATTATTATTATCCGTCTTTGTATAGAAGAATCAACGGTAAGCAGGTTGAATTAGCTTGCTGTTGATTCTTTCTTGCATGTATTCATTCAGATGGAGCAGTCGGTTGTTGGCAGATTGTAGTTGTTTTATTATTTCCCCTTATATATTCTTCTGATGATTTTGCGGTTAGCATCATTTATTTGCGAAGTATCAATAGAGTCTAGATACGTCTGTGTAGTCTTGTACGAGTGATGCCCCATCCCTTCGCTGATAATGGCTATAGAGAAATTCATGTTTCGGGCAAGACTAGCCCATGAATGGCGTGCCACGTACGACGTTAGCGGGATTTTCAGTCCTATCATTTCGCCTATCTTCTTCAGGTTACGGTTTACACTTTCTTGCATCAGCCGGTACTGCCTATACTCAGTTCCGTCTTCACGAAGAATAATAGGCAGCATGTAGGGTGTATTTTGGGTTAGCGGTGCGTAGCGCTCTACTATTTCCTGTTGCTCACGCTCCCATTCTATGGTAAGGAATTGATTGTTTTTCTTGCGACAATAGCTAAGCATACCATATCTTAAATCGGATTTCCGCAGATAGGCGATATCTACAAAAGGCATTCCCCTCATGTAAAAGCTGAACATAAAGATATCGCGTGCAAAGGCGATAGGCGAATTCTTTGGTAATATCAGTCGCTTTATGGCGCGAATATCGGCTTCTGAAATAGCGCGTTTTCTTGTCTTTACAAACGAAAGATGAACTCGGTCGAAAATCTTATTGTCGGGTGTAACTCCTTCAATTACTGCTTTATGGTAGAGAGTATTAAGAGTGCGCAGATAAAAACGGATGGAATTTTGTTGCAAGCCACGGTTGGTGAGCCACGCTTCGTAATGCTCCATCATATCGGGCGACAGCTCGTCGAAAGTGAGGTCCTTTGATTGTCTGAACTCACGGAAACGGCGATAGGCATTAAGATATGTATGCAGTGTGCCTAGTCTACCCATCAATTCTTTCTTCTCTATTTGTTCTCGTAGAAAAGTGAAGACGGATTTTTCTGTTGAATGTTTCATGAAGGCGTTGCACATATCGTCTATCGTATAGTCTATTCCTTCATTATTCATCTTTTCGGCGATTTCCTTGCATCGGCTTATTTCCTTGTGTGCGGATAAGCGGATATTCAGCAAGTGATACTTACGTTCGCTATTAGTGGCTATGAGAATGTCCTCTCGTTCATTATCCCATTCTTCCGGAAAAATATGATAGTCGCTGCTCATCCGGCGAACGTTGCGTTGATAAATTACCTGATAGTAAAGTGTGCCTTCTGCCCCTTTTACGGTAGAAGGACGGAATTTCAATTTTATAGTTGTCATATATACGTATAAATAAATTGGAATATGTCTCATATTTTAGCAAAAACAAGACATATTCCAATTTATTACAGATAAAGCAACGGTTTGTGGCGATATCCGTCTATATGATGTAGCGTTATAGCTTCACGCTTTTCTTTACTGCTTTAGATTCGTTTTTCAATCGGTTTAGTGCAGTAACCACGTACTTATATTTTGAATCGCCGTTGGTGTAAGGCAACTTATAGAACGTGTTGCGTGTTATGGTTACGATGTGTGTAGCGTCGTTCAGGTTGATTTTTTCTTTCTTGCCGAATCTGTACACTACATATTCTACGGCTTCGTCCATTACGTGTTTTGCGTTAGGAGCAGTCCAGAATAGGATATAACCGTCGGGGGTCCATATCGGTTTCAGCTTTTTAACTTTATCGGGAGCTTTAGAATAGATGAAAGGCGATGCCGGTACTATTGCCGGGTATTTGTGATATACGCTTGTCAGCATGTCGCGATATCCACCTTTGTTTTCTACCACAGCGGCTGCATACCATTGGCAGCTACCTTGTACGGTAGGGAATGCACGTTGTAATTTATATTTAGCTGGCATTTGGTTTTGGTTGGGATTCTGTAAATCCGCCTTCGTTACTGTACGCACTACGTCTTGACCGATAAACAACGGACGTGCTGATGAATTACGTGCCCACCAACGAATCAGCTTGTCGTAATCGGCTGCCGGATGACCAATCTCCCAGTATATTTGAGGAATGTTATAATCTACCCAACCATTGTTTACCCACAGCAGTACGTCGGCGTATAGGTCGTCGTAGTTCTGGAGTCCGTTTGTATCGCTTCCGTTAGGATTAGATCTCTTGTTACGGTAGATACCGAACGGTGACACACCGAATTTTACCCACGGTTTGCAGGCGTGTATTGTTTCGTGCAGTTCTTTCATCAGCACGTTCACGTTATCACGACGCCAATCGCCACGGTTGCTGAATCCGCGTCCGTATTCCGCAAAGCTCAGGTTATCTGGAAAATCAACTCCGTTTACCGGGTATGGATAGAAATAATCGTCTACATGGATGGCGTCTACATCATAGCGCGATACGATGTCGCGTACTATCTTACAGATATACTTGCGCGATTCGGGATATCCCGGGTCGAAATATAGCTGACCTCCGTACTCTACAAACAAAGACGGATTCTTTTTATAAGGATGTATTGGCGAAAGTGCTGTTGTACCTTTAGTCTTAGCTCGGTAAGGGTTTATCCATGCATGAAGCTCCATGCAACGCTTATGGCACTCGTCTATCATAAACTGAAGCGGATCCCACATCGGGCTTGGCGGAAGACCTTGCACTCCTGTAAGGAAACGGCTCCACGGTTCGTATTGCGACTGATAGAGTGCATCGCACTCGGCGCGTACCTGAAAAATCACAGCGTTAATGCCGGCACCTTTCAGATTATCGAGCTGCTTAATCAGTGTAGATTTCATTACTTGGGGCGACATGCCCTGGAATTGTCCGTTTACGCATTGTATCCATGCGCCTCTAAATTCACGTTTAGGATAAGCCTGTTGAGCTGTAGCACTGATAATGCAGAGCAGAAGCAATGCCGACAGCATGCTGAAAAATCTTTGTTTCATCGGTTTAAAACATACATATATTAATTATGCAGACAAAGATAGATAAATAGAATCAGAAACGGAAAACTTGTCTATATCAAAAAAGATGGAATAAAAATCTTATCTTTGCAATATAGATATATAATAAAGAGTACTAACCTGATTTTTACAACACATTAATTATCATTATGCTTATTACTACAATCTTAATTCTTGTTGTTACGGCAGCATTCTTTGTTGCCGGAAAATTACGATCCGATTTGGTGGCGCTATGCTCATTATTGGCTTTACTTATATTTCAAATATTGACTCCCGAAGAGGCTTTGTCGGGTTTCTCAAACTCAGTGGTCATCATGATGGTGGGGCTGTTTGTTGTGGGAGGAGCGATCTTTCAGACAGGCTTGGCAAAGATGATAAGTAGCAAGATTCTGAAATTAGCCGGCACTAGTGAATTGAGACTGTTCTTGTTGGTTATGTTGGTTACTGCTTCTATAGGTGCGTTTGTAAGCAACACCGGAACTGTGGCATTGATGCTTCCTATCGTTGTAAGTATGGCGGTAAATGCAGGAAGCAGTCCGCGCCGTTTGCTTATGCCGTTGGCCTTCGCCAGCAGTATGGGTGGTATGATGACGCTTATCGGTACGCCGCCTAACTTGATTATTCAGGACACATTGGTTCACGCAGGGTTTCCGTCGCTTTCATTCTTCTCATTCCTGCCTGTAGGATTGGTTTGTATCACCGTGGGTATATTAGTGTTGTTGCCTCTTACCCGTTGGTTCTTGGCTCCGAAGAAGAAAGAGGGCGCAATGCACGATTCTGGAAAGACATTAGACCAATTGGTGAAAGAGTACGGATTATCGGATAACTTGTTCCGCTTGAAGGCGATAGCAGATTCGGAGGCTATCGGTAAGACGGTTGTAGACTTGGATGTGCATCGTAAATATGGCATCAATATATTGGAAATCCGTCGCGATAACGGTTCTCAGCATCGTTTCCTTCGTACTGTAACTCAGCAATTGGCTTCTTCGGATGCTGTGCTTGAGGCTGGCGACGTGCTTTACGTATCGGGCAATATCACCGATGCCCAGCGATTGGCTGCAGATTTCGGGTTTAAAATGATGGATATCAGCAGTCCGGAAACAGGACATTCTAATCCGTCGCTCGATTTCTACGATATAGGTATTGCCGAGATTCTGCTGATGCCTTCTTCATCAATTGTGGGTCAGACGGTAGTAGAAGCCGGATTCCGCGCTAAGTTTAATATCAATGTATTGGGAATCCGCCGTAAGAAAGACTATCTGCTTAACGATTTGGGTAGCGTTAAGTTGCACAGTGGCGATGTATTGCTGGTGCAGGGCGACTGGAAAGACATCGCTCGCTTGGAGCATGAAGATACAGAATGGGTGGTGTTAGGACAGCCGCTTAAGCAGGCAGCCGAAGTTACCTTAGATTATAAAGCACCTTTGGCAGCTACTATCATGATTCTTATGGTGGCGCTTATGGTGTTCGACTGGATTCCGGTGGCTCCGGTAACAGCAGTTATGATAGCCGGTGTACTGATGGTGCTTACCGGATGCTTCCGTAGCGTTGAGGCTGCGTATAAAACCATCAATTGGGAAACGATAGTATTGTTTGCCGCTATGCTTCCTATGTCGCATGCGTTGGAGAAGACTGGAGCTTCGGCTTGGATTTCGGATGCGTTGGTACAGAGCATGGGCGGTAGCGGACCAATCGTTTTGTTGGCAGGAGTATATTTCACAACCTCGCTGATGACCATGTTTATCAGTAACACGGTTACCGCTGTGCTTATGGCCCCCATCGCATTGCAGAGTGCCATAAGTATAGGCGTTAGTCCTGTTCCATATTTGTTTGCAGTAACCGTAGCCGCAAGTATGTGTTTTGCTTCGCCTTTCTCTACTCCGCCTAACGCATTGGTGATGCCTGCCGGACAATATACATTTATGGATTATATAAAGGTGGGACTTCCGTTGCAGATAATTATGGGATTGGTTATGATAGCCGTACTTCCGTTGCTATTTCCGTTTTGATTTGGTACTTGAATAAAAGATTAGAGAAGTAAAAAATGAAAAAGTTCGCGTTATTGATTCCTGCAATAATCGCATTGATAGTCTGTTCCGCTTGTTTCCATAAAGGCGGAACAGATGCTGAGGCGATGCCGGGCGATACGCTGTCTATGCGTTACGCTCATTATGTAAGTATTGTAAAATACCCCGATTTCATAAAAGCCGATGTGCGTAACCCGTGGGATACGACGCGTGTTCTGCATACTTACGTGTTGGTAGAAAAGAGTAAGTCTTTGCCCGACAGCTTGCCTAAGGGTACGGTGGTGCGTACGCCGTTAAGCAAATCTTTGGTTTATTCTTCCGTGCATTGCAGTCTATTATCTGAATTAGGAGCCGAAAATGCGATAGGTGGCGTGTGCGACTTATCGTATATCTCTTTGCCCTTCATTCAAGAAGGTTGCCGTCAGGGTAAGATAATCGATGCCGGAAACAGTATGAATCCTACCATCGAAAAGGTGATTGAGATGCAGCCCGATGCCATTCTGCTTTCTCCGTTCGAGAACAGTGGGGGATATGGCAGAATAGAAAAATTAGGAATACCCATAATAGAATGTGCGGATTATATGGAGCTGTCTCCGTTAGGCCGTGCCGAGTGGATGCGATTCTTCGGCTTGCTATACGGAAAGGAAACGCAGGCCGATTCGTTGTTTAACAATGTAGAAACTGCTTACTGCTCGTTGCGCGATAAGGTGAAAGACGTAAAAGAACGAAAGACTGTTTTTAGTGAACTGAAAAGCTCATCGGCATGGTATGTACCAGGTGGAAAAAGCACTATGGCTCGTTTGTTTGCCGATGCCGGAGCCGATTATATTTTCTCGGACACACAGCAAAGCGGCTCGATACCATTATCGTTCGAGACTGTGCTAGACCGTGCGCAGAAATCCGACTTCTGGTTGATTAAATACAATCAGTCCAAAGATAAGACTTATAGCGAGTTGAAATCCGACTATGAACCCTATACACGCTTCGAAGCATATAAGAAGCGTTGTGTTTACGGATGTAATACTGGGCGCATTCTGTTTTATGAGAACACGCCGTTTCATCCCGAACGCTTGCTGAAAGATTTGATTTCGGTATTCTATCCAGAGAAACTGGAAGGCTATGTTCCGGTTTATTTCTCTAAACTTGCAGAGTGATGAAAGGCGTTAAGATGGGAAAAGGCTACGCATATTCTTTGTTGCTGTTGGTAGTAACGGCTCTGTTTTTTGCCGCCAATTTATTTTGGGGAGCGGTAGACATACCTTATGGTGCCGTAATAGACATATTGAGTGGACGTGAAACCGACCATCAGAGTTGGGCGTATATAATATGGGAATCGCGCTTACCACAGTGTGTTACAGCGTTACTATGCGGTGCTGCTCTGTCGGTTTCGGGACTCATGCTTCAAACCGTCTTCTATAACCCGTTGGCCGATTCTTCCATCTTGGGCATAAGTTCTGGCTCCAGTTTAGGAGTAGCCATTGTGATGCTGATAGGTGGAGGCAGTTTGTTTTCAGGCGATTTTGTTTTGTCAGGCTTCTGGGCACTTGTTGTTTCCGCCTTCTTAGGAGCCGTTGTAGTGATAGCTATTCTACTTTCTCTTTCGGCATTGATAAAGAACAGCGTTATGCTGCTCATTGCCGGCATTATGATAGGCTACGTAGTATCTTCCGTCATATCATTGATGAACTTTTTCTCTACCGACGAAGGCGTACACTCTTTCGTTATGTGGGGATTAGGAAATTTCAGCGGAGTATCATTGTCGCGGTTGCCTTGGTTCTCAGGCTTAATCTGCGTAGGATTACTCTTGTCCTTATTGCTTGTAAAACCACTTAACGCCTTGTTGCTTGGCGTGCGCTATGCCGAAAATTTAGGAGTCAATATCCGTCGTACTCGCAATGAACTGCTTTTCGTTACCGGTTTGCTTACTGCGGTTACTACTGCCTATTGCGGTCCTGTGTCTTTTATCGGCTTGGCGGTACCCCATATAGCCCGTATGTTGCTCGGCTCGTCAAATCACAACTCACTGTTGCCGGTTTCATTGATGGCAGGTAGTGCAGTAGCCTTGTTCTGTAATCTGATATGCGTATTGCCGGGCGAGATGGGAATTATACCTCTTAATGCTGTTACCCCTATAGTCGGTGCTCCTGTAGTTATCTATGTAATTATAAACCGTCGCAGGTTGCAGTATTTTAATTAATCAACGCAAATAAAATCTCATGAAAGAATATCCGCTTATAGCTGAGGCTCATAATTTGTCGATAGGATATAAGGGCAAGCGTGGTGCTAATGCCGTGGTTCATTCGGGCATCAACTTTAGTCTGCATGGAGGCGAGTTGGTTTGCTTGCTTGGTGCCAATGGTGCCGGAAAATCTACGTTGCTCCGTACTATGGCTGCCGTTCAGCCGGCATTGGTGGGCGATATATCACTGATGGGTAGCCATTGTCAGAGCTATAGTGAGCGAGAGCGTTCGCGACTGATAGGCATAGTACTTACAGAACGCACTCATGCCGGCGGACTCACTGTGCGCGAGTTGGTTGCTTTAGGACGTCAGCCTTATACAGGTTTCTTTGGTAGACTGAACAATACCGATGAGGAGAAGATAGATTACGCCATAAAAGCCTTAGGCATGTGTAATAAAGCCAGTAGCTATGTAGCCGAACTTTCTGATGGAGAACGTCAAAAAGCGATGATAGCCAAAGCCTTGGTACAAGAGTGCCCGCTTATTTTGCTTGACGAGCCTACAGCCTTCCTCGATGTGGTGAGCCGTATAGAGATAATGACCCTGCTGCATAAGTTGGCGGTAGAAGAGGGTAGGGCTATACTTCTGTCTACACACGATGTAGAGCAAGCGTTGGTCTTGGCTGATAAGCTATGGCTCCTTTCTAAAGAAAGTGGATTAGTGTGCGGAAATACCGAAGACTTGATTCTTTCTAACGCAATGGATAAGTTGTTCCCCCACGAAGAAATTTGTTTCGACTTGCTTCACGGTGGATACTCACCCGTAGTGCATGGCGATAAATGTTTATTGCTTACCGCTGCCGATGATGTATTGCTACACTGGACTCGCAACGCCCTTAACCGAAATGGTTGGCTTGGTGTTGATGCCCGTAATGAAGAATCTGCAGAGGATATGCCTCGACTGGAAGTTCGTTCTGCCGATTGCTTATTGCTTACATCAGAAGGAAAGACGCATACCTACACCTGTTTTCAGCAGATGCTTGATGCACTGAAGAATCTTTATTCCGAATAAAGAAGATACTTCTGTCTCATCTGTCGGTACGCTTCGAGCTGTTTCGTCCATGTTGCTTCTATTTCTCGGTAATCCACGCCTTGCATCATGGCCTTACGTACTTTGTCGGTACCCATTAGCAAGTCGAATGTTTGCGGGCGACTGAAGAACGCGTTTCCTAATTCTTTCTTTGCATACATTTTATAAATGCCGCATACATAGCGTAGCGTGAATCCGCAAGGTGTAACTTTAGTGAACGATATGCCATAGCAAGTCTTTCCATGATGCATGGGATGCTTATCCCAGCCTTCTAATGGGATGGGAGTAAACGATATAGTATCAGTCTCCGGAAATGCGGTGAGTAATGCCTTCGATTGATTCTTAAGCACCGGACTGCCTATTTTGCTGAACGGATGATACGTGCCTCTGCCCACACTGACTGCCGTACCTTCAAAAGGACAGAGCGAGGCGTAACAAGCTATAGACTTATCGTCTGGAAGATTAGGCGATGGCTTTATAGGCAGAGAGTAAGGCTGATGATGTTTCCAATCCTTTACCGTAACCACTTGTAGCTTACACTTCAGAGAGTCGCCAAGCCAGTGCTCGCCGTTTATCATTTGTGCCAATTCGCCCACAGTGCATCCGTGTAATATCGGTATGGGTAACATTCCCACAAAACTCTTGAATTTTCTTTCACGTATCGGTCCTGCTATATAATCGCATGGGTTGGGGCGATCTAATACCATTACCTCTTTGCCATATTGTGCGCAAGCCTGCATTACATAATATAAGGTGCTGATGTACGTATAAAATCGTGCGCCCACATCCTGAATATCGAACACCACTATATCCGTCTTCTCCAGTTGCGCATTCGTAGGCTTCTTATGAGTACCGTATAGAGAGTAGATAGGCAGATTGGTACGTATATCGCGTCCGTTGCTTACGGTTTCTCCGGCATCGGCATTACCACGAATACCATGTTCCGGAGCAAAAAGAGCGGTTAGTTTTACACCCGAAGCCATAAGCGTATCCGCCAAATGCGTTCCCGCTACAACCGATGTATGGTTTACTACCAACGCCACACGTTTTCCTTTTAGAAGAGGAAGATAAACCTCTGTTTGTTCTGCGCCCATGCGAGGCTGAGCATAAGTTGCTTTGCCCAATGTAAGGCAAAGGAAAAATATAAGATATTTTATGGCTGTTTTCATGGTTATTCCTACTTTTGTATACAAATGTATAAATTAATTTCAATTGAAAATATGAATCCGCTTACTCTGATTGATAAATATTACCCCGTAGAAAATGAGTTGAAACACATTCTGCTTGTACACAGCCAGTCGGTTGCCGATAAAGCCGTGGCATTAGCTCGTAAACATCCGGAATTAGATATCGATATTGATTTTGTTTACGAGGCAGCCATGCTTCACGATATCGGCATATTCGAGACCGATGCCGAAGGCATTCAGTGCTTTGGTACTCATCCTTACATCTGTCACGGATATTTGGGAGCGGAGTTGGTACGCAAGGAAGGTTTCCCACGCCACGCCTTGGTATGCGAACGTCATACGGGAGCAGGATTATCATTGAAAGAGATTGAAGAACAGAACCTTCCTATTCCGCATCGCGATATGTTGCCTGTTAGTCTGGAAGAGCAACTGATATGCTTTGCCGACAAGTTCTTCTCTAAAACCAAACTCGATAAAGAAAAGTCGGTAGAGAAAGCCCGTAAGAGTGTAGCCAAATATGGAGAAGACGGAGCGGCACGTTTCGACCATTGGTGCGAGTTGTTTTTATAAGTCTATAACTCTAAAAAATACATTAAAAGGAATCCTTTACAATGTTTATTGACGGATAATGCTTACTTTTGCAGGCGTATTGCGAAATGATAGTAGCGAAAAAAAGAATAAATGACGTCGTTTAGAAAAACAACATATCTATTTTTACTCCTGTTGTGTATGGGAGGCATCCTTTCTTTGTCGGCAGAAGCCCAGCGTGCGAAAGGTCGCAGGGGCAGATATAGCAATGCCGAGAGGAATCGTGGAGATTCTTTGAAAGGATTTGTCGAACAGGCAGACTCTTCACGTGCTGTAGGTGCTATGCGTGGCACTGCGGCATCCGATACCCTTGCGGCAGATACTACGCAGCGCAAGGAAGCCATTGATGCACCCGTTATTTATGAAGCATCCGACTCAATCGTCTTTACTAAAGGCGGTTTGGCGCATCTGTATGGTAGCGGTAAAGTAAACTATCAGAATATAGAACTTACTTCGGGCATTATTACCATGAACATGGATAGTAGTACCGTTTATGCACGTGGTATAGTCGATACTGCCGGGGTAGAAACAGGCAGTCCGGTGTTTAAGGACGGAGATACTCCGTACGAATCTAAGACGATGCGCTACAACTTCAAGTCGAAGAAAGGTTTCATCAATAATATCGTTACTCAGCAAGGCGAAGGATATGTAACCAGCCATAACGCCAAAAAAGGTCCTAACGATGAAATCTACATGACCGACGGTATTTATACCACTTGCGATAATAAAGACCATCCTCACTTCTATCTTAAACTGTCTATGGCTAAGGTGCGCCCCAAGAAAGACGTAGTCTTCGGTCCCGCTCACTTGGTGGTAGAAGATGTACCTCTGCCTATCGCCATACCTTTCGGATTCTTCCCGTTCAGCAGTAGCTATTCTTCGGGATTTATCATGCCTACATACGGTGACGAAATGAATCGCGGTTTCTATCTTCGCGACGGTGGATATTATTTCGCCATAAACCGCAAGATGGACCTTAAGTTGCTTGGTGAAATATATACCAAGGGTTCGTGGGGCCTCTCGGCTGCCTCTACGTATAAGGTGCGCTATAAATACAGCGGTAACTTCAGCATGAATTATCTGGTAACAAAGACAGGCGAGAAGAACATGTCCGATTATCAGGTGTCTAAAGACTTCCGTTTGGTATGGAGCCACCGTCAAGACTCTAAGGCTAATCCTAACAGCGATTTCTCTGCCAGTGTAAACTTCTCTACCAGTAGTTACGACCGCCAGAGTCTTAGCTCTATCTATAATCCATCGGCTTATAGTAACAATACCAAGGCGTCAAGTGTAAGCTACACACGCCGCTTCCCAAATATCGGATTGTCTATAGGTAGTTCGTTCAATGTTACACAGAACACACGCGACTCTTCTATCAATATGACTCTTCCTAGTCTTGATATCCGTTTGGACGCTGTCTATCCGTTCAGAAGAAAGAAGGCTTCGGGCGATGAACATTGGTATGAAAAAATCAAGCTGTCGTATACGGGTAATCTTACTAACAGTGTGAATACTAAGGATAATCTGCTGTTCAAGACTCCTATGTCTCAGTGGAAATCGGGTATGAAGCACAGCATTCCGGTCGACGCTAACTTTACATTGTTTAAGTATATAAACATCACTCCATCGTTCAACTATACAGAGCGTTGGTATACTAATAAGGTGAAACAGCATTACGATGATAGAACACGTACCGTGGTGAAAGATACCATCAACGGCTTTAACCGTGTGTTCGATTATAACATGGCTGTGTCATTAAATACCAAGCTGTATGGTATGTACAAACCCTTGTTCATGAAGAGCAAGGAGATTACTATTCGCCACGTCGTGACACCGAGTGTAAGCTATACATATACTCCCGACTTCGGAACCTCGCATTTCGGGTATTACGACACCTATACTTATACCGATGCCAACGGTGAAGTGCGTATGAAGGAATACTCTCTGTACGAAGGGGCTCCTTACGGAACTCCTGGTAAAGGCGTATCGCAGAACGTAAGTTTCTCTCTTAAGAACAACGTGGAGATGAAAATGGCGTCGCAGAAAGATACTACGGGATATAAAAAGATAAGTCTGATAGACGATTTATCGGGTAGCTTGAGTTACGACTTGGCACGCAAGCGTTGGAGCGACCTCTCTATCAGTGCACGCTTAAAGCTGACAAAGAGCTATACATTTAACATGAACGCCACTTTCGCTACATATGCATATAAGTTCGATGAAAACGGTAATGTAGTGGTAGGCGACCGTACGGAATGGTCTTACGGACGTTTCGGACGATTCTCGGGTTATAGCGGTTCATTCTCGTACACCTTGAATAACGATACCTTCAAGAAACTATTCGGAAAGAAAGACGATGCCGAAAAGAATAAGGAGAAAGACAAGAAGAAAGATAATGACGATGATGAAGATGAAGACGACGAACACGTAAACGTGGTGGCTTCGAACACCCGTAAGCAAGAAGCGGCTTCTACCGATTCTGACGGATACCTTGCCTTTAAGTTGCCTTGGAGCTTGAGCTTGAGTTACAGCTACAGCATCCGCGAAGACCGCAGCAAGGATATCAACATAAAGACTATGCGATATCCTTACTCGCTGACTCATTCTATGAATATTTCTGGTAACATCAAGATGGGTAGCCGTTGGAATGTGAATTATACCAGTGGTTATGACTTCACATCAAAGAAGATGTCTATGACCACCATGAACATAACCCGCGACTTGCACTGCTTTAACATGAGTTGCGGCTTGACATTCGGTCCGTTCACTTCGTACAACTTCTCAATACGCGCCAATTCAAGTATGCTTACCGATGCCTTGAAATGGGATAAGCGTAACAACAGCGGTAGTGGTAATGGGGTACAGTGGTATTAATGCCCCATTTACCAATTGATAGGTGTTTCTCCGTGCTCTATAAGATAAGCGTTGGCACGGCTGAAATGCTTGTTGCCGAAGAATCCGTTATAAGCCGATAGGGGAGACGGGTGTACGGAAGTGAGAACCAAGTGCTTTTCTCTGTCGATGAACGCCCCTTTCTTTTGTGCGTATGCTCCCCACAATATAAACACCAGATGTTCACGTTGCTCTGCCAGTGTACGTATGGCGGCATCTGTAAATTCCTCCCAACCTTTTCGTTGGTGCGAGCCGGCTTGATGAGCGCGTACCGTAAGTGTAGCGTTCAGCAGCAGCACACCTTGTTCCGCCCATCGGGTCAAGTTGCCAGTATTGGGGATAGGGCTTCCCAAATCTTCGTGTATCTCTTTAAAGATGTTTTGCAGTGATGGCGGAAAAGCCACACCATCGTTTACCGAAAAGCATAAACCATGCGCTTGTCCCGGACCGTGATAAGGGTCTTGTCCGATAATCACCACCTTGACTTTATCGAACGGACAAAGGTTGAAAGCGTTAAATATAAGTTTCCCAGGAGGATATATAGTAGTGGTGCTGTATTCATTCCGCACAAAGTCCGTCAGTCTTACGAAATAGTCCTTTTCAAACTCAGGCTGCAATACCTGTTTCCACGATTCTTCTATCTGTACATTCATGATATATATGTTATGTTTTGTTTTTCTTTTCTTATGCAAAGATAGAATAATATTGCCGTCTGAACTTCTTAATTCCGCATAGAAAAATCTGTGTCTTCACATTCAATTCTATATCTCTAGGTTAGGTATATATATTCTTAGCCTAAGTTTTTATATACTTAAGCTAAGTATATAAAAACTTAGGCTAAGAATAGAGTTTGTATGTTAATTGGATGGGTTTTTATTCGCAGGAAAGTGTGAATAGTGAAGCAAAGGCAATCAAAAAAATGCCAAATTCAAGTTGTTGGGAGAACGTTTCTTTCATTTGTGCGAAATTTTCATGCGGCGATGATCATCTGTGATACTTTGTTTGCATACTTGGTGTTCATCTACCAGAGATTGACAAGAACTCAAAGTCAGCTACTCCATATTCTGCAAGAGATTAAGGAGTGGCAACAAGGCGAAATAAATTCTTTGATATAGATGACAACAGGAGTAATATACGCTCGTGTCTCCAGTATTGGTGACAGGCAGAGCACGGAAAGACAGGTCAAGGACTTGTCGGAGTATGCAAAATATAAGGGTATCGAAGTCTGCAAGGTCTTTGAGGAACACATCTCTGGCGCAAAGAAGAATGATGAGCGTCCAGTGTTGTGTG
>OJKP01000240.1_pt1 | contig 44408 bp, 35 predicted proteins | sample 1596521 | NCBI WGS metagenome assembly OJKP01 (sample SAMEA4350130, study PRJEB24818) | metagenome | biome: human; feature: gut; material: faeces | place: Denmark | collected 2013-09
GCACTATTGAATGATGTAGGTCTATTTCAGGCACGTCTTTTTCCTTATCAGGCTTACAAGATACCAGACATGTTAAAAGTACTATATTTAAAATATATTTATACATTAATCAAATCAATTTAACAATAATGGAATACGTATTCCGTTATTGTGTTTATTTACAAATTATATTTTGTTCCATCAAATAACATATTAGTGTCAGGATCATAACAATAACCACTGCCAGCTTTATAATTGACTTCACATCAGTTTAACCTCCTTTCTTCAATCGGATGGGTTTAATATGGAGTGTAACATGGTATTCATTGTTTGCAGATAAGTAATTCATGCTTCCACTCTTTTCTATATATTACCCGATTATATATTAAAGTGAGTTCGAAAATCCTTCTTAATAAAAATTTTCTTAATATACAAATAAGGTAATATCGATTTATTTTAAACTATTACTTTATATTATCCTCATCCAAACAAAAGAAATATACATCAGTTCCTCCCTCTGAATTTAACGCTGTATACAAAATTCTATTGCGAGATTCATCATAAACAAAACCAAGAGAATAATGTGGTAGAAGATAAGTCTTTAAATACTTCAAATTCCAGTCAAAAACCACAATTCTGGAAGGAGCGTTATCTGCTTTCTCAAACTCTTTTTCCCTTATGTTCTGTTCTAACACATATACAGCTTTATCCGAGGATTTTATTTCTCTACAACAAATAAAATTATCTCCACTTATATGATAGCCATCAACAACAGTTGGTCTGATTTCATCATACCCTAATTGAATAGTCTTTATTAACTCGTTTTCAGAATTATAAAGAAATAACAGATTATAATATCCCATTGCTGAGACAACTTTATCGGACTCAAAGTTTAGGGTTATACGATTCATATTCATAACCGTGAAATCACCATGTGGCGATTGTAAGATTTTGGGGAATTCAACCCAATTTATCTTATCTTCATTCGAATCATAAATGAAATATAATCCACTACCAGAGTCTATATTCCCTATGAAACAAGAATCATTCTTTAAATGTAAATCAGGTGAACCTATAAGCAAAGCAGGCATCTTCTTTGACACTATTGCATTTGGCTCCTTTCGAAACAGTTTTTTTACATTTATTTCCTTAAAGGCTGCCGCATTAACATCGTAAAGATTTATAACACCATCATTACTGTCTGTTCTACTTAAAAAAAATGGGAATTGGAAATCTTCAGGTCCATTTCCTATGCCACCACAAGCTCCTTTATAGGTAAAATCCGAAGAGTCATACATATAAAAAATACTATCGGTACCTCTATTTATGAAAACAGATAATGTATCATAAACTCCTATTTTATCAACGTTTAATAGCTGTTTTACTTCAACTCGATGAGTAACAGGATTTATAATTCTATTTTCTATAATTATTTCTTTTTCATGGTTGGTTCTCTTACATGAACTCAATATTATGACTATAATAAAAAAGAAAATATTTTTCATACGATAATACTTTTATAAGATGTTCTATATATCAATACCTCGGTAATTACCGAAGTATTGCCATGATTGATAGTTCTCCAAAAAGAAAACGAAGTTACTTATCGGGTAAAATAAGGTCTAAACTCAGCACTTCATAATCCAGGGAATCAGACAAACTATTATTTTTAAACAATGAAATTGCATTGGATAAAGCACACCAACTGGTAAAAGGACTATATGTATTAACTTTCATTTTTGTCTCACCTATTATATGAAAATCGGAATCAAACAGCATCAGATACAATGATTTACTGTCCAAGAAAATATGCAAGAGTGGATTCATTTGACATATTCACCCTCTGGTAAAGTTAAATATGGGCTGATTAAATTCTGACAACTGGGCCTTTGATAAATAAAAAGCTTACATTTGCACATATATTGAATTTATAAGGGGAATATTATGAAGAAAGCATTATTCAGAAACATTTGGGTTGCTATAGTGGCGGTAGTGGGATTAGCCTCTTGCAGCGAATCTAATGAAGCGACGGGCGAAAAAGAGGTATTCGTACCTACCGTTCATATTGTTAAAGGAAAAGTGGAAAAAGGTCCGCTGGTGCGTGGCTCTCAAATAGATATGCGAACCCTTGACCAATATATGGTGCCCACCGGAAACTCTTATACCGCAACGATAGAAAACAATACGGGTGACTTTAATTTTGGCTCACTTAAAGTAAATACTCCTTATGCTAAACTTACAGCCGACGGATATTTCTTCAATGAAGTGGACGGAAAGCTATCTACCGGTACTATAAAATTGGATGCTATTGTTGACCTGTCGAACAATTCTACCGTTAATGTAAATGTTTTGACGCATCTTAAAAGTAAGCGTATCAATCATCTCATAGCTAATGAGGGTAAGACTTTTAAAGAAGCTAACGAGCAGGCACAGCGCGAACTGCTTGCTCAATTCGGTTTGCAAGGATATGCCACAAAAGACGCGAGCAAGTTCTCTATAACCTCAGGCGACGATGCTGCTGGGGCATTGATTGCCGTATCGTCATTGATTCTTTCAGATCGTTCAGAAGCGGAGATAGTGGAATATCTTTCTTTGCTGAGCAATGAATTCAGCACCACAGGTACTTTCTCGGATACCACAAAGAAAAAGCTTAAGTCTACACGCAACTATTTGAACGGAAGACTTGACGTAATAGCGACGAATATAAAAGAACGCTACAAAGAGTTAGGATACGAAGTTGGCGTAAAGGATTTGGCAAGCTTCTTCGACTGGGATAATGACGGAATAGCCGGAAATGAGTTGGATGAATCATCGACAGTGCAACTCAGTCAAAATCAAATAAGCGTACCAGCTGAAGGTGGTGACTTTACGGTAAAGATTGAATCAGAAAAACCTTATTTTTTGGATCCCCCTTCGGAAATAAAAGGGTCAGATACAGGATTAGATCAATACCCTTCAGAATCTGTTTCACCGGAACATTTTTTTAGCAACTTATATGAAGAAGGTGCAAATACAAACGTTCCGGAAAGCGAGAAGGTAACAAGTATAGAAAATAATGTGATAAAAATTCATGTAGGTGCTACATTGTCTCGCAAACCTGAATCTTGGTCGATTAAAATCTATAATGCCAGAGGTGTAATTGCAGCGGAAATTGCCATAACGCAAAGTGGCAACCAAAACATAAAGATAAATACGCCAAAACTGGGTTCTGATGGTATTAATATAGTGAGTGCCGTCTTTTTGTACATGAGAGATGCGGTAAAAACTGAACGCTATTTAGAAGGAAAGTATGCACAAAACCCTCATAATCCATTTTCTTCGAATGATAATAGTATAGCAAACTGTTGGAACTATTATTATAAATCAATCTCTCAACTTGTAGAGATAAAAAAATACGATAAAAATGAATTAGATTGCTATCAGCCATTTTTGAATACTTACATTGCTCTTAATTATTATATGCTTTCATCGCACTGGGGTAAATTGCCTTTCTTTACAGAGCAATTAGCAAGCGTTGTTGACAGGCCAGCTCCTATGAGTGAAGGTGATATTCTTGCTGCCTTATCTAACCTTTTAGAGGAAGCGATACCATACCTTGAGGAGAAAAAGAATGACGCGTTTACTGATGCAAACAGTGCGTTCTTCGTTTCGAAAGATGTGGCAAGAGTATTGTTGGCGTATGTTCGCTGTAACCAGAAGAAATTCGATTCGGCATTGCCTCTTTTAGAGAAAGTAATCGGTAATGGTTACTACAGTCTTATTCAATCGGCACCTGTGAATTACAAGAAAGATTCCGAATGTATTCTTGGATTTGAAATGGGTACTAGAGCTGGTAGCAATGAGAATGAGCAATGTTATCCGTGCCTTGATTATAAGGATGTAATTTTGACCGCTGCAGAATGCTTGTATCATACAGGAAATACAACGAAGGCTAAAGAGTACATCCAGATGGTATGTAAAACCAAGAGTCTTTCTGTAGATGATTCTGATATTCTAAAAGCAATAGCTACATTGCGATATAAGCTTCAAACTCCGAACTATCTGACTTTCATCAGAAGAAATGGTTTGGGACAATCGTATATGGGACTTAATGCCAATGAAACTTATCAGTTGCTTTGGCCGATTCCACAATGGGAGATGGACATGAATCCTACTATAACGCAAAATCCCGGATATTAGTAATTAAGATAATAACTGGAATACTACTGTTTAACGGCTTTCAGTGTCCTGTCATTTATAATTCATAAATCAAAAAATATAGCCAATCCATTCATGATGAGAATTGTGAATAGATTGGCTTGTTCTTTATATCAGGCTTGCTCTTCAAGCTTACTCTTTATTCTATTCAGAAGGTGGATGCACCCTTGCATCTTAGGGTTCTTAAAACAGAGTCGGGCCTGACCCGTAAGACTGATTATCGTTTCTTTCAAATCGGGCGTATAGGTAGCGTCGTCTATTTGCATGGTCTTAGGCAGCTTTTGCTCGGTAAACCATTTCAAAAAGACTTCCAACTCTTCTTCTGTATATAATCCTTTCTTTTCCATAATCTTATCTTTTTTTGTAGTGTATTAGAACGGATAGCCCACCGCAAAGTGGAAGGCGAAATCGCGCTTAAAATTAGGTGATGTTATAGGGAATTTATCGCGTCCTTTGTACATCGGGTTGACGGCTTTCATACCTGCATCGAAACGAAGTATCAGAAAGTCGAGGTCGAAACGTATACCTAATCCGTATGATACGGCTAATTCCTTGTAGAAATTTACGAAGTTGAAGTTGCCTTCTGACGAGAGTCCTTTTCCCGGAAGGTTCCAGATGTTTCCGGCATCAATAAACGCCGCTCCGTTCAGTTTCCAGAACAAGAAGGTACGATACTCCAGATTCAAGTCGAGCTTGATGTTTCCGGTATTCATGATATAATCGGCAGAGTTTCCTAAACCTCCGAAACTTCCAGGCCCCAAGGAGCGTACTTTCCATCCGCGCACGCTATTGGCACCGCCCGAAAAGTATTGTTTCTCGAAAGGCAGGTTCTTGGAGTTGCCGTATGGCACAGCTATGCCAAGACCTGTATGGAAAACAAACGAGTTGCGGTCGTCTATCACGAAGTTTTTGGCGAAATCTACGTCCATCTTTACGTACTGGGCAAAGTCGATGTTTGCCAGCTTGAACGCATCGCCGTCTTTAGGATGCTTGTTGAACACCTTAGAGATGCCATAAAGCAGGTTGCCCGACTCCTCGATATTGAAGCGGAACGAGTACGAATTTCGCAAGCTGTTTCCGGTAGACTTTCCGCGGCTATTGTATGTATAGGTATATCCCATACGCACTATGAATACGTCTTTATAAGCGTATACTACAAGCGGATTAATGGCAGCCATTCTTTGCAGATAATCGGAGAATGTGGCCGACACCTTAGGCATATAGATATAGCTGATATCGAGCAAGTCGAAACGATGTGCCGCTCCTGGCTTTCCCTGCCAACGGTAGCTCCATGCAGACGAAGCGGATGTGCGCTCAAACTCGGGACGGATCTGCCAGTTGTACTTGGCGCTTACCTCGGATGTGGCGTTGATACGTCGCTTAAACGCTGACGACAAGAACGGGAACTTAAATTCGGGGAAGTTAAGGCTCGACTCTATGCCGTACTCCAGATAGTTGCTGTTTACGTAATCGTCTATACCTGTAACGGCCTCGTAAGCTCCTCTCAGTTTTACGGAGAAGGTTTCCGACCCTCTGAAGATATTACGATGCGTGTATTCTACAGAAGCCGCAGCACCTAAGTCGCCGGCAGAGTTGGTTCCTTCTACCTCGAAAGAGAACGACTGGTTCTTGTTTCTTGCCAAGGCTACGTAAGCGTCAAGGTAGATGGAGTCGTTATGCTCTACTTCTTCAAATCTGATATTCGAGAATTTAAGGATAGGCAATCTGCCCAACGCTGAATATGTTTTACGCACTCCCCTATTGGTGTAAAGCTCGCCCGGACGAATGAAATTGGCGTTCCACAGCACCTTAGGTCTGAGGAAAGGCTTGTCTGAATAGAACACATTCAGTCCGCCGTACTGCAGGCTATCTTTAGGACGCGTATCGGTAGACATAGACACCAAGTCGGCATCGAGCACATAGTTTACGCTGCGCACCTTGAACTGCTTATGAGGCGTGGGGGCGTCTTCTTTCTTCTTTTTATAAGGCAGCAGATTCATGGCGAGCTGTACCTTATATGTATTCAACGCGGTATCGGCGCGATAGGTGATAAAGTCTTTGTGAAAACGATAGTATCCATTATCGTGAAGCAGATTGGTGATGCGCTGACGCTCATCGTTGAGTACGTTTACATTGAATCGCATACCCTCATGAAGCAGGGTACGTGTGGTATCGGCAAACAGAAAGTCGTGAATGCGATAATCGTCAATGTTATACGACAAGCGGTCTACTATGTAAGGCTTTCCGGCATCGATAACGTATTTCACCCTCACCTTGTTATTGCTTATGCGGTCTTCTTTCAGGCGAACAGTAGCCCCCATATAGCCCATATTCTGTATAGCCTTCTGCATCTCGGCCTGGGTTTCTACGGCTTTTGCTCTGTCGTATATCACAGGGGCATCGCCCAGTCTACGCAGGAAGCGGTTCATCCACTTGGTAGAGTCGGAACCCGAAGCGCAGTATATGTGCATGGGCAATTTAAAGAGGCTGAACCATTTGGCGTTTGGAGTCTGACGAACGTACACCGACATTTGCGACGGCTTGATTTCCTTGTTGTTCGATTCTACTTTTAAGTTATCAAGCAAGCATTCCCCCTGCGGAATGAACTTACCCGGCGAACATCCAACCACAAGCAAGGACATCAGTAATACAAAATATATAGAAAAAAGATTATGTCTTTTCATTCCGTTAAAGCGAGGTTATGCAAAATTACATGCAAATATAGATATTTATTAAAAATATCTTCTTAGCTTTGTTCGGAAAAGTTCATCGTATTCAAATCAAAACAAGAGAAGAATCTTCATGCTGAGCAAAAACAAGATAAAGTATATCCACTCGTTGGAGTTAAAGAAGAACAGAAAAGAAGAACAGGTATTTCTGGCGGAAGGGCATAAACTGGTAGGCGACCTTATGGGGGTGTTTCCGTGCCGCCTGCTATGCGCTACGCAGAATTGGCTGAAACGGAACCCTAAGGCGGAAGCGAAAGAGGTGATAGAAGTGAGCGAAGAGGAGCTGGCCAAGGCAAGCTTGATGAAGACTCCGCAAGATGTGCTGGCTGTATTTGAGCAACCGCATTATGAGTTCTCGGCAGAAACGGCGGCGCATTCGCTATGCTTGGCGCTTGACGATGTGCAAGACCCCGGCAACTTAGGTACGATAGTCCGCATAGCCGACTGGTTTGGAATAAAGGATATATTCTGCTCAAAGGGTACCGCTGATATTTATAATCCTAAAACGATACAGGCTACCATGGGAGCCGTGGCGCGTGTGCGATTGTATTACATCGACTTACAGGAGATGATTGATAAGTTGGCAGAAATTAATGTGCCTATCTACGGGACTTTCCTTGACGGGGGCAACATGTACTCTCAAGAGTTGAGCGAGAACGGACTGATTGTTATGGGTAACGAGGGTAACGGTATCAGTAAATCGATAGCGCAGAAGATTAACCGCAAGCTGTTCATACCGAACTATCCGCAGGGAAGCGAAACCAGCGAGTCGCTGAATGTAGCGGTGGCTACGGCTATAGTATGCGCTGAGTTCAGAAGAAAGGCGTCAACCTTTTAATGGCATAATGCGGGTAGATGTACAGAACTCCATCTGCGATACATTAAAAGGGCTTACCCAATAGAGTTTACTATCGGATTCATTTCCGATAGTTTTTTTTTGCATACGCTGAATGAATTCGGCAAAGCGTTCGCCCGCCACCAGAGCGGGGGCTTCTGGCGACTGTATCAGCAGTCCCGGAAGCCATTCTATACTCTGGCTTTCTCCGCATAACGGATAGGTGCGAACCACGCTCCCATCGTTGGTTATTTCTACCACATGCATGGCTAGTATCGCACCTGTTTTTACGTCAAGAATTCTGTGACTTGCTATTTTTCTCATCGTTTTTGCTTATCGGGCCTGAAGTGTATCGAGCGACTCGAAACGTGGTTCTATCTTGTGATAGCGCATCAAGCGTATATCATTAAGCAATACGCTGCCCGACGGTTTCTTGCCAGAGGTATAATAGATAAATCCGTTAATGCTACGAATAGCGAAGGCAGAATCGGGTTTGAAATACAGTCGGCACGGACCAGAAGAACGGAATGTCTGTGTCATACCCTGCACGCTGTCGTTCTCAAAGCAATAGTTTATACCCATCACCACCTTGGGAGAAGAGCCTATTTCCTTATCGAACGGAATGAAGCGTAAGTCGGCAGTCAGCTCCATAGCATCCGAAGCGCGGAACGTGGTATCGGCTTTAAAGTCGAACTGCACCTTGTTAGTCAACTCAGAAGCGGTGAGCCAAAGCATATTTCGGTCTTGCCATACATCTACCGTATCGCCCGACATTGACACATCGACCTGATTATCGCGCTGCGCCATTTTTATTTTCATTTGGCTAACTTCATTATCAAGGCGTTTCTGCAGATTCTCGTAAATTCCGGCCAACACATCACTGTTACGCGAATACCACACCATAGACGAGTCGAACTCGGCTTCGGTAACGTGGTGCTTCTCAAACACATAACGGTAATATGCCTCTTTCTTATAGTTTTCTGTATAAGGCAACGAATTAACCATTGAAGAAGTACGTTGATAATCGTACAGCAGATTCTCCAAATCGGCAGGCTGGATAATATCTTCAGGTATTTTCCGTCCACAGCCTACCATAGTCGCCATGAAAGCGGAAAGCATCAGTATGGTGACTTTCTTTTTCATTTTTCCGATTCCTTGTTTTCTACTACCTTATCTTCTCCGTTCACGCTCTTACCTATATAGCTGCTATAGAACAACAGCAAGGCGATTATACCGCAACTGATGGCGGCATCGGCAAAGTTAAATATCGGGCTAAAGAAGATGAAACGCTGTCCGCCCCATATAGGCAACCAGTCGGGCCAGAAAGTATCGATAATGGGAAAATAGAACATATCCACCACTCTGCCATGAAGCCAATCGGCATACCCCTGCCCTACCGGCACGAACTGCGCTATGCTCGACGCTGTGCTCTGCGAAAAAATCTCTCCATAAAATACGCAGTCTATTATATTACCGATAGCTCCTGCCAAGATAAAGGCAAGGCAAACCACATAACCGGTCTTGAACTTCTCTGAATGAGTGGTAACCTTATGCAGATACCATGTGATGAGTCCCACAGCTACTATGCGGAACAGGGTAAGAAATATCTTGGGCAGAAATTCCATGCCGAAAGCCATACCGTTGTTCTCCGTGAAATAGATATAGAACCAATCGGTTATATGTATGTTTTGGTGCAAAGCCATGTTAGTCTTCACACTAATCTTGATAAGCTGATCTATCACTAATACCGCTACAACTATCAGAGTAGCCAAACGTCCTTGCGTCAGAAATTTTTTCATATAGTTTATAGTTCAATACTAGCTACACATTGCCTTTACAGAAAAGCACCACAGATTACCCGAGTATTATGAATCCGCGCAATCTGTGGTGTGTCTTGCCATCCGGCATTGAATAGCTTTAAATGACATTATTTCTTTCCCTGCTTAGCTTCAATACTCAATGTAGCATGAGGAACAGCACGCAATCTTTCCTTCGGAATAAGTTTTCCGGTCTCACGGCAAACGCCGTAAGTCTTGTTTTCGATACGCACCAATGCCGCACGTAGATTCTGAATGAACTTCAGCTGTCGTGCCGCCAAGCGGGTTGTTTCTTCCTTAGACAATGTATTGGCACCTTCTTCGAGCACCTTGTATGTAGGTGATGTATCGTCAGTGTCATTGCCGTCGGTGTTCATTATACTGCTTTTCAATTTCTCATAGTCGCGCTCCGCGAGCTGAAGCTTCTCCATGATAATGGCACGGAACTCCTCGAGTTCAGCATCCGAGTATCTTGTTTTTTCAGCCATAAGATTAAGTTTTAAATGGTTTGTAAAGGTAGGAGAATAAGCAAATGCTTATTCTCCCATTAGTTCATATCACAGTTTCTCTACTTTTACAAAAAGTGAGAAGTCATCAAAGTTCAATTCTGTACCGTCGGCCACTTCGTCAACCAAGGTCAATGAATTACCGAGTACTTGGTTGCAAATATAGCTATTATATTCATTTACCGCATCATCAGTATTAGGATTCTTAGACAATGTGATGTTTATCTTGTCTGTTATTTCAAATCCGCTACTCTTACGGATGTTCTGAATACGGTTAACCAATTCGCGTGCGATACCTTCACGGCGAAGCTCGTCGGTTACGGTTACTTCGAGAGCAACAGTAAGTTTGCCTTCGTTGGCAACCAGCCATCCAGGAATATCTTCGCTGAAGATTTCCACATCGGCTACTTCTACTACAGCGTCTCCACCGTCGAGCGAGAATGTAAAGCTACCATTCTTTTCGAACTGTGCAATATCTTCTTGCGACATGCCTGCTACGGCTGCGGCTACGGCCTTCATCTGCTTACCGAACTTAGGACCGAGTTTCTTGAAGTCGCATTTTACCTTCTTAACGAGTACTCCGGATGCGCCTTCTACAAACTGAATTTCCTTAACGTTCACTTCGCTCATGATAAGGTCTTTTACTGCTTCGATGTGGCGTTTCTGATCTTCATCGACAACCGGAATCATGATGCACTGCAGCGGCTGACGTACTTTGATATTTACTTTACGACGCAAAGCCAATACCATAGAAGTAACATCCTGAGCCATCTGCATACGAGCTTCGAGTTCCTTGTTAATCAAAGATTCGTCGGCTACAGGGAATTTAGCCAAGTGAACAGATACTACGTTATCGCGACCTGTTACTCCAATCAAGTCCATATACAGACGATCGGCGTAGAACGGAGCGATAGGAGCCATCAGCTTAGCTACGGTTTCCAAGCAAGTGTACAGAGTCTGGTAAGCCGAAAGCTTGTCGGTGCTCATAGCGCTACCCCAGAAACGTTTACGGTTCAAACGCACGTACCAGTTACTCAAGTTATCGTTTACGAAGTCTGTAATCAAACGACCAGCCTTAGTTGGTTCGTAATCGGCGAAGCATGCGTCTACATCCTTAATCAATGTGTTAAGGAGAGACAATATCCAACGGTCGATTTCAGGACGCTCGTTCATAGGCACGTCGGCTTCTGAATAAGTAAATCCGTCTACGTTGGCATACAATGCGAAGAACGAATATGTATTATATAATGTTCCGAAGAATTTACGGCGTACTTCGTCTACTCCATCGGTATCGAACTTCAGGTTATCCCATGGCGATGAGTTGGTAATCATGTACCAACGCAATGGGTCTGAACCGAATTTCTCGATAGCTCCGAATGGGTCTACAGCGTTACCAAGACGCTTAGACATCTTATTACCGTTCTTATCAAGAACCAATCCGTTAGAGATTACGTTCTTATAAGCTACGCTTCCGAATACCATGGTAGCGATAGCGTGAAGAGTAAAGAACCATCCACGAGTTTGGTCTACACCTTCGGCAATGAAATCGGCAGGATAATAAGAGCCGCTGTCAATAAGCTCCTTGTTCTCGAACGGATAGTGCAACTGAGCGTAAGGCATAGAACCAGAATCGAACCAAACGTCGATAAGGTCTGACTCACGTTTCATAGGCTTACCGCTAGCAGAAACCAAGATAATATCGTCTACGTAAGGACGGTGCAAGTCAATCTTGTCATAATTGTCCTTATTATACTGACCCGGAACGAAACCAAGCTTCTTATACGGATTCTCTGTCATGAAGCCTGCAGCAACCGACTTTTCAATCTCGTTATACAGTTCTTCTACAGAGCCGATGCAGATTTCTTCGCCTTCTTCGCTACGCCAAATAGGAAGCGGAGTTCCCCAATAGCGTGAGCGGCTCAAGTTCCAGTCGTTCAGGTTTTCCAACCATTTGCCAAAACGTCCTGAACCTGTAGATTCCGGTTTCCAGTTAATAGTCTTGTTCAGTTCAATCATACGTTCCTTGCAAGCGGTAGAACGGATAAACCAGCTATCCAGCGGATAGTAAAGCACCGGTTTGTCTGTACGCCAGCAGTGAGGGTAATTATGAACATGTTTTTCCATCTTGAAAGCCAAGTTGTTCTGCTTCATCATCATGCAGATGTATACATCAAGGCTTTCGGCTGCCTGAGCAGCTTTTTCATCGTATTTGCCATCGATAGTAAACTGAGGGTCGTAAGCGTTCTTAACCCAACGGCCTTGATACTCTTTATACTTTTCGACATCTACGCATTCTTTCACGAACTTTTCATCGAGTTCATCCAACAGATAGAATTTACCTGTAAGGTCTACCATCGGACGGGTTTCGCCTTTCTTGTTAATCATGAACAATGAAGGGATACCTGCAGCACGGGCTACATTAGCATCGTCGGCACCAAATGTAGGAGCGATATGTACGATACCTGTACCGTCTTCTGTTGTAACATAATCACCGGGGATTACACGGAAAGCCTTGTCTGAAGCATCTTTCCAGTTGCCGTCTTCGTCTACTGTTACAGGCTTAACCCACGGCATAAGCTGTTCGTACTCCATGCCTACCAAATCCGGACCTTTGTACTCGCCTACTACCTTAAACGGTATCAGCTTATCGCCAGGTTTGTAGTCTTCCAAAGCTAAGTCTTCGGCTTTCTTGTTGAAGTGTGTATAGAGTAATGCCTTAGCCAATACTACAGTCATCTTCTCGCCGGTGTATCCGTTGTAAGTCTGCACGGCTACATAGTCAATCTTCGGGCCAACGCACAGAGCGGTGTTAGAAGGCAAAGTCCACGGAGTAGTAGTCCAAGCCAAGAAATACGGAGTACCCCATTGAGCCATTTCCGGTTTAGGGTTCTTTATCTTGAACTGACCTACCACGGTGAGGTCTTTCACGTCGCGGTAGCATCCGGGCTGGTTCAACTCGTGCGAGCTAAGTCCTGTTCCGGCAGCCGGAGAATACGGCTGGATGGTGTAACCCTTATAAAGCAAGCCTTTTTTATACAGCTGCTGCAAGAGCCACCACAAAGTTTCAATGTATCTGTTATCGTAAGTGATGTACGGATTATCCAAGTCAACCCAATAACCCATCTTGTGAGTAAGGTCGGTCCACTCTTTAGTGAACTTCATAACGTCCGTACGGCAATGTTTGTTATATTCAGCTACAGAAATAGTTTTACCGATATCCTCTTTTGTAATACCCAAAGCCTTTTCTACACCAAGTTCTACAGGGAGTCCGTGTGTATCCCATCCGGCTTTACGCTTTACCTGAAAACCTTTCATTGTTTTATAACGGCAGAATGTATCCTTAATGGTACGAGCCATCACATGGTGGATACCCGGCATACCATTAGCCGAAGGAGGACCTTCATAGAAAACAAACGAAGGACAGCCCTCACGTTCTGTCATACTGTGTGAGAATACGTCATTCTCATCCCACTTCTTCAGCACTTCCTTATTTACGTCAGAAAGATTAAGCTGAGAATATTCAGTAAATTTATTGTCCATAATATGTATAAGTAGTTTATATTCTTACATTTTTGCACCGCCTTTGCGGTTCAGCGGTGCAAAAATACAAGAAAAAACAGATTTCGAAAAAAAAACCTATGATTATCTTGTCATTGTGAGTTCAACAATGTAATCAGCGTCTTGAGGTTTCAGTCCTAAATCGAGCAAAATACCGTCTTTTGTCTGCTTAAACTGCACCGGTTTGCGGCTGTCGAACACCACTGCTTTCTTCACTTTCGAGGTGATAGGCAAGAACAATGAAGTATCCTCGAGCGACATGATATGTACATATTGTTTGTCTCCCTTACGTGTAGTAACACCCCACGGACGGGTAGGTACATCGCCTGCTGTAGTGCCGTAAACAGTTTCTCCGTATTTTTCCAACCATTCGCCCATGCCTTTCAAACGGTCGAGAGCGGTAGCCGGCAATTCTCCATCGGGCTGAGGGCCTATGTTAAGCAACAGGTTAGCGCCTTTTCCGGCAGCTCCCACCAAGTACTGAATCAAGGTCTTAACCGACTTATAGTTCTGGTCTACAACTTTATATCCCCACATGCCGTTCATGGTTTGGCAAGTTTCCAACGGTAATCTACTGATAGACTGTCCGCTCAGTCCGGCTGAGTTTTCTCCCGGCAGGTCGCGTTCGAATATCTGAATATCCTCGCCCGGATTAGGAGTCTGATGATGGTTGTTACCAATCAGCAACGACGGTTTCAGCTTATGCATCATAGCGTACTGCTCGCCAAGGTGCCAATCGAACGGAACGGCATCTTCATCATGATCCCACCATCCGTCGAACCAAATGGCATCGGGGTCATAATTCTTAATCAACTCTGTAAGCTGATTATTCATGAAAGTGAAATATGAGTTCCAGTCTTCTTTCTTCGGATCTTTGCCTGTATTACGTCCGGTACGGCCTGTAGGATAATCATCGCGAGTCCAGTCGATATGCGAATAATACAGATGGAACTTTATGCCCTGACGTTTACACTCATCCGCCAACTCGCGCACTATATCGCGTTTGAACGGAGAAGCGTCAACAATATCATAATCAGAATATTTGGTATCGAACATAGAAAATCCATCGTGATGGCGTGTAGTGAAGCAGATGTATTTAGCTCCCGCCTGCTTAAAGGCACTAACCCACTGCTTAGCGTCGAACTGAGCCGGATAAAAACCTTTTGCAGCCTTAGCGTACTCCTTGTTGTCAATATTAGCGTTCTGCAAATACCATTCTCCCTGAGCAAACATGCTGTATATACCCCAGTGAAGGAATATACCGAATTTGTGATCTGCAAAGTTCTGACGCGCCTGTACATTCTCGGGAGCAGGCTGATAACCCTCTTGAGCGAATGCCGGTGTGGCGAACAATGAGGCCGACAGACATAGCCCCGTACATAATTTTGATAACTTCATAATAATACGATTTAACGTTTAATACTTATTTTAATGTAGCAAATATATAGATTTAAAACATTTTCGGCAACTTTGTTAAAAAAAGAATGGTGCGATGCAGTGCTTTGCATAACTTTGCATTTAACAATTAAAAATTAAACACAACAACTAAAAACAACAGAAGTATGAAAAAATTAGTTTTAGGCATGGCGGCATTTGGTATGGCCGCATTCGCTGCATCATGTGCAGGTAGTCAAAAATCGGCCAACGTCCCTTCATTGGAAGGTAAATGGAATATCGTGAAAGTAGACGGAGCAGCAATAGGTGAAGTTGAAACTGAACCGTACTTGGAATTCGATACTGTAAAGAAGCAGTTCCACGGCAACGCTGGATGTAACATCATAAACGGTGATTACAAGCAGAACAATAGCTCACTGAAATTCGGAGAAACAATGCGCACCATGATGATGTGTGCCGACATGGCAACTGAAGACAAGATAGTAGAAGCTATCAGCAAGGTACAGGAGTTCAAGGCTGGCGCTGACAGTTCTATCATCCTGACTGACAAAGCAGGAAAAGAACTTTTGGAATTGAAGAAATAATGACTTATCACAAAAAAACGCTGCACAACAATGCAGCGTTTTTTTGTGCCCTTTCGCAATGAAAAGCCAGCGTTTTCTCATTAAATTCTCTATACTTAGGTTAAGTATATAAAAACTCAACCTAAGTTTATATATTCTTAGCCTAAGTATATATAAACCTAAGCTAAGAATATAGTTTTTCTTCAAACCTTTCAACTTTTAAATCGCAAGGAATCGAACTATTATTATTATTCAAGCCTCAGCTTCGTGTACCCTAGAAGCTGAGAGTACAAAAGCGTAATCGGGAAAAAGCAGTACGGAAAGCTTCTGATATAACATAATTTAAAAACAATCTAAATACTTTGCACAAAAAATCGCTTTCGTATATCTTTGTGCCAAAATCAGATTTAGACAAAATGAGACTATCCGAATTAAAAACCGGAGAAAAAGGTGTCATCATCAAAGTGATGGGACACGGTGGGTTCCGGCGCAGAATTATAGAGATGGGCTTCATCAAAGGAAAAACCGTAGAAGTCCTGCTCAATGCTCCGTTGAAAGACCCCGTGAAATACAAAATCATGGGATACGAGATTTCGCTTCGACGTAACGAGGCTGCCATGATAGAGGTGGTGAGCGAAGAGGAAGCACGCAATAACTCTCAGGGGGAGACTACGTATCTTGACCCTATAGCGGTAGACACTCCCGTAAGCGAGGAGAAAATGAAAGAGATAGCGCAAGGCAAACGACGCACCATCAACGTGGCGCTGGTGGGTAATCCTAACTGCGGAAAAACGTCTTTGTTTAATGTGGCTTCGGGCGGTCACGAGCATGTAGGTAACTATAGCGGTGTGACGGTGGATGCCAAAGTGGGTACATTCAGCTATCAGGGATATCAGTTCAACTTGGTGGATTTGCCGGGTACTTACTCGCTGTCAGCTTATAGCCCCGAGGAACTTTATGTAAGAAAGCATATCATCGACAAGACTCCAGATGTCATAATAAATGTGGTAGACACCGGAAACTTGGAGCGCAACTTGTATCTTACCACGCAGCTTATCGACATGAACGTGCGTATGGTGATTGCGCTAAATATGTTCGACGCGCTTGAGAAGAGCGGAAACACACTCGACTATCATAAATTGGGCAATCTGCTGGGTGTGCCTATCGTGCCTACCGTGAGCCGTAGCGGAGAGGGTATAGAGAATCTGTTCCATGTAATCATCGCCTTGTATGAGGGTATCGACTTTATGGGCCAGAAGAAGAACATTCAGAACGAGGCCATCCGTGAGTATAAAGAATGGCACGACAAATATGTGCCCGACCATAAATTCGGCAGCCACGACGAAGAGGTCAACAAGTTCGACGGAAAAAACTACATCCGCCATATCCATATCAACCACGGTCCTGTAATAGAAAAGAGCATCGACGCAGTAAAATCGCTTATCTGCAAGAACGAAAACATCCGTTACAAGTATTCTACCCGTTTCTTGGCCATCAAATTACTGGAGAACGATAAGGATATAGAGAACATGGTGTCACAGCTGCCCAACGGTAAAGAGATTATCAGCACCCGAAACAAAGAGGCAGAAAAGATAAAGCTTGATACCGGCGAGGACAGCGAGCAAAGCATTACCGACGCTAAATACGCTTTTATCAGCGGTGCGCTGAAGGAGACGTTCGTAGAGAAGAACGACGACCCTGAGGTGTTTACGCGTATAGTGGATAGCATAGTGACGCACAGAATATGGGGATATCCTATTTTCTTCTTGTTTCTGTACATCATGTTCGAGTGCACGTTTATACTCGGAGCTTATCCTCAAGACTGGATAGAGTGGACGGTGGCTCAGATTGGCAATTTGGTACAGACCTATATGCCTAACGGTGCGCTGAAAGACTTGGTGGTAGATGGTATAATAGGCGGTGTGGGAGGAGTCATTGTGTTCTTGCCCAACATATTGCTGCTGTATATCTTCATTTCACTGATGGAGGATTCGGGCTACATGGCCCGCGCGGCGTTCATCATGGATAAAATTATGCATAAGATGGGATTGCACGGCAAGTCGTTCATTCCGCTTATCATGGGATTTGGATGTAACGTGCCGGCTATCATGGCATCGCGTATCATAGAAAGCCGCAAGTCGCGCCTTGTAACCATGCTTATCAATCCGTTGATGTCGTGCAGCGCTCGCTTGCCTATCTACTTGGTGCTTATCGGAGCGTTCTTCCCAGGCAAGGAAAGCCTCATCCTGCTGTCTATATATGCGGTGGGCATCTTATTAGCGATACTGATGGCGCGTATTCTGAGTAAGTTCATAGTGAAAGGTGACGACGCTCCTTTCGTGATGGAACTTCCGCCCTACCGTATGCCGACTCCTAAATCGGTATTACGACACACATGGGAGAAAGGTGCGCAGTATCTGAAGAAGATGGGTGGAGTTATCATGGTAGCGTCTATCATAATTTGGTTCTTGGGATATTATCCTAACCATGACGCATACAACACAGTTGCCGAGCAGCAGGAGAATTCTTACATCGGCCAGTTGGGACAGGCAATAGAGCCGGTGATAGAGCCGTTAGGATTCGACTGGAAGATGGGTATCGGACTTCTGTCGGGTGTAGGTGCCAAGGAGCTTGTGGTAAGTACTCTGGGCGTGCTCTACGCTAACGACGGAGACGCTGATTCCGTTAGTCTGGCAGGAAGAATTCCTATCACTCCTTTAGTGGCATACGCCTACATGCTGTTTATTTTGATTTATTTCCCGTGTCTGGCCACGCTTACCGCCATAAAGAACGAGTCGGGCAGCTGGAAGTGGGCAGCGTTTGCCGCCGTGTACACCACCATGCTGGCGTGGGTAGTAGCGTTCTTAGTATTCAGGATAGGCAGTCTGTTTATTTAGATTCAATAAAATGAGCATACAAGATATCATAGTATATATAATAGTGTTTCTCTGCGTAGTTTACGTAGGGAAACACCTTCTCGTTTTCTTCCGCTCTAAGAAGAAAGGCTGTGGCTGCAACTGCGGATGTTCCGATTGTCCGCTATCTGCCAAATGCAAAAGCGAGAAAAACAAGATAACGAAAAAATAATCTACATGATTTTACTATTGAAATCCGCCGGATGGGCGGATTTTGTTTTTATACGATGATGTCTTTTATGCATCGCATTGATCAAATCACACCATCGCATTTCTCAAATCGCATCATCGCAATGTTTCAAACGAGTTTCTGCTGCATTTTTTGTGTTTTTATTTTATAGGTTTATCCGACTGATTATTAATTCAATACCCTTTACGCAGTGATTTAGCAGCGAAAATAATGATAAAAACTTAGCACAAAGATTTGCATAATTAAAAAATAACACCTACCTTTGCATCGCATTTGAGAGAAATGCCAACGACAAACAAACATGGTGCCTTGGATGAGTGGCTTAGTCTACGGTCTGCAAAACCGTCTACGGCAGTTCGAATCTGCCAGGCACCTCCAAACAAAGCGATGCACTCTTAGCTCAGTTGGTAGAGCAACTGACTCTTAATCAGTGGGTCCAGGGTTCGAATCCCTGAGGGTGTACAAAAGAAGCGAGAAGATTTTTAAAGTCTCCTCGCTTTTGTTTTATAGAAAATGTCGGACTCTTTCAGCCAGCATTAATTCACTTATGATATACCGCCTTATTGCTTCTTTACAACAAATTCCAATTTTTGCAGTCCTTTCTTATGTATGTTAGCAAGAATGAGAGCGTAACGAACTTCTTTACCCGATTTCATGGATTTAATCTGACTGAATTCTTCTTCTGGAATAACCTCCTTAAACAAGGGGCCATCTGATTCATTATATATCAAACGTAGTTTATCAGTAAAAGGAGATACTACAAACGAATAATAAGCCTGATAAGATATCGATTGGAATTTAATCCAATTAGCATCGCCCTTATCAAGGACATTCTCCAGCCCAATGCGTGCCGACTTGTAGGCAGGCAGTTTGCGTCCGTCTTCGTAGAAGATATCGCCATTTTCATTGACGGTATATTTTGCGCTGATAGAGTACTTGTTGAAAGGACACAAATCATTATACTCTATATCGGCCTCAGAATTAATCTCCTTGTCATCTTTCGCTCCGGGTTCTGTAACGATTCGGTCTTGAAGGATACTTAACAGCGAATACGTACGGTTATAGCCATCTGCCGATGGATTAGCAAGGATAGTCCGCTTTACGGAGAGAAAATATTCGTGACCTTTCACATATGTAAAACCTTCGATACGGTTCATTTCCATAAGCGAATAATCTCCCGGATAGTCTTCCGACACTACGACCATACACTCTATAGGGTGCTCCATTTTACTATCAAACGGACCGTACATGATGCCCGGTTGCGGTAAAACCGACATTTTAATCTCATCAACCACATCTTTAGGGCTATCATCTTTACAGGCAGAGAGTCCCGTAATTAAAAGGAATAACAAAGAGAGTATCCCACAATAATCTTTGATTTTCATAATTTATAGAATTTTAAAAAATCCCCATACTTGCTCCTGCATAAAAGAAAGTATGGGGAAGTATATGTTTCAAAAGAAAGTCGCCTTAATATTATTCAGCGTCTTCCTCCGGCTTCATGTTAGTGTAAACTGTCTGTACATCGTCGAACTCTTCAAGACGTTCAATCATCTTGTCGATAGTTTCGCGCTGCTCTGCAGAAACCTCTTTCAAGTCGTTAGGAATGTAAGTAAAGTCACCACCTACATCTTCGAAACCACATTCTTCCAAGTGCTTCTGGATAGCTGCATAACTCTTCGGGTCACCGTAGATAGTGATAGTTCCTTCTTCCGGATCTTCGTCGAATTCGTCTTCTACGTTGTAGTCAATCAAGTCGAGAATCAACTCTTCCATATCTACACCGTCTTTCTTCTTGAAAGTAAATACGCACTTATGATCGAACAAGAAAGCCAAAGAACCAGTTGTTCCCAAGTTTCCACCGAACTTATTGAATACCGAACGAACATCGGCTACAGTACGAGTTGTGTTGTCTGTAAGAGTATCAACAAAAACAGCTACTCCGTGAGGACCGTATCCTTCGTAAGTCATGCCCTTGTATTCGCTCTGGTCTTTACCCATCGCGTTCTTGATAGCACGGTCAATGTTGTCCTTCGGCATGTTTTCACGCTTACAAGTAGCGATAACCGAACGCAGTGTAGGGTTGTTTTCTGGTTCCGGACCGCCTGCCTTTACAGCAATAGCAATCTGCTTGCCCAGACGAGTAAATGTCTTGGCCATGTGGCCCCATCTTTTCAGCTTAGTAGCTTTTCTATATTCAAACGCTCTTCCCATTGGATTTATGTTTTTATATGTTTTTTATTTATGATTATTCATTATCTCAGTTTTGCATCCAACTTGTTCTGCAAGTTGGCAATCAACTTCTGCATCAGCTTATCAATCTGCTTGTCGTTAAGCGTAGCGTTTTCGTCCTGAAGCACGAAGCTTACAGCGTAGCTCTTCTTGCCAGCTTCAAGGTTCTTGCCTTCGTATACATCAAACAGTTCCACGCTCTTCAGTAGCTTCTTGTCGGTTTCGTAAGCTATCTTTTCTATTTCAGCAAACTGCACCTTCTTGTCAATCAGCAAGGCCAAGTCGCGCTTAACAGCCGGGAACTTAGAAATTTCGGTATAAGTTACCTTCTTACCCTTGATGGCTTTCATCAGTTCCTTCCAGTTGATGTCGGCATAATATACTTCGTTGTCGATATCGAATGCCTTCTGGAGTTTCTTGCTAAGTACACCGAATGTAGCAACGAGCTTACCGCCACGAGTATGGATAGAGATAGCTACAGAATAGATATCGTCTGACAAGTTGCCGAATACCATAGCACCCAAGTTTACGCCCAAACGACTGAAGATGTTCAGTACATACGCCTTAAGTTCGTAAACAGAAGAATTCATATCAGGATGCGCCCATGAGTTGCTGATGTATTTACCTGTCAACCACAAGCCCAAGTGAAGCTCTTCTGAATAAGCTGCAAGCACTTTTTCAGGGTTCTTCTTCTCAGCGTTGAAGTGGTAGCAGTTTCCGAATTCGAAGAAACGAAGGTCGGCATTCTTACGGTTAGCGTTGTGCTGGATACATTCCAAACCACCAAACAACAGAGAAGCACGCATTACGTTCAGGTCGTTGCTCAACGGGTTCATTACACGAACCAAGTTTTCAGGTTTGTAAGTTTCAAGACCATCGTAGTATGAAGCGGCAGTAAGAGAGTTGTTCAGGATTTCATTGAATCCGCAACCTACCAACTGTTCAGACACCAAGTTCTGAAGCTTAACAGACTTGTCTACTTCGCCTTCTACGTTCAAACTCGATTTCAATGAAGTAGGGATTTCCACATTATTATATCCGTAGATACGAAGAATATCTTCTACCACGTCGCACGGACGCTGTACGTCTACACGATATGCAGGGATTGACAATGACAAGCCTTCTGCTGTCTCTGCCACAATCTTCATTTCGAGCGATGTAACAATGCTCTTTATAGTTTCTGCAGGAATTACCTTTCCTACCAACGAGTTTACATATTCGTACGACAGTTCTACAGCGAAATCAGCAACAGGAGCAGGATAGTTATCCTTGATATCAGAAGCGATTTCACCGCCAGCCAATTCTTTTACCAAGATAGCCGCTTCTTTCAATGCGTAGATAGTACCGTTAGGATCGATACCACGTTCAAAGCGGAACGAAGAATCAGTGCTCAACCCATGACGGCGAGCTGTTTTACGTACCCATGTAGGATGGAAGTATGCGCTTTCCAAGAATACATCTTTAGTAGTTTCTGTAGTACCTGAATCCAAACCGCCAAATACGCCTGCTATACACATAGGCTCTTCAGCGTTACAAATCATCAAGTCGCGTTCAGAAAGCTTACGTTCTACCTCGTCGAGAGTAACGAACTTAGTTCCTTCCTGACAAGTCTTCACTACTATCTTTCCGCCTTTTATCTTATCAGCATCGAAGCAATGCATAGGCTGTCCGTAAGCGTGAAGTATGTAGTTAGTGATGTCAACGATATTATTTACCGGACGAACGCCGATAAGACGAAGCTTATTCTGCAACCATTCGGGACTTTCTTTAACAGTAACGTTCTTGATAGCCACACCAGCATAACGAGGACACGCTTCGGTGTTTTCTACCACTACATCGATATCCATATCATGGTTGTCTACCTTAAACTCGCTTGTTTCAGGGCGATGCAACGATGTTTGATAACCGTTTTGCACCAACCATGCATACAAGTCGCGAGCTACACCGTAGTGAGAGCAAGCGTCGGCACGGTTAGGAGTAATGTCCACTTCGAACACATAGTCGCTCTTAATGTTATAATAATCCTTGGCCAATGTGCCGGGAACTACATCCTGCGGAAGCACGATGATACCGTCGTGGCTAGTACCTACGCCGATTTCGTCTTCTGCACAAATCATTCCGTTAGACTCTACGCCACGCAGTTTCGACTTCTTGATTGTAAAGCTCTGGTCGCCATCATAAAGTTTAGTGCCAAGAGTAGCAACTATCACCTTCTGGCCGGCTGCCACATTAGCGGCTCCACAAACAATCTGCACGGGTTCGCCTTCGCCTAAATCTACTGTTGTAATATGCATGTGGTCAGAATTAGGGTGCGGTTCGCAAGTCAGCACTTCGCCAACTACCAATCCCTCAAGACCACCTTTTATAGACTGGACTTCTTCTACTCCGTCTGTTTCCAATCCGATGGAAGTAAGAGCTGCCGACACCTCTTCGGGTGTCAAATCGAAATCGACATACTCTTTCAACCAATTATAAGAGATATTCATGATATGTATAGTTTTTATTTATTTCAGTCGTTATACAATAGTCCATTGTACATCAAAATACGATGTGCAAAGTTATATAAATAATTTGGTTTGCACGATGCACGACGGATTTTTTCTACACATCGCATTATTTAATACCTTATTTATATGGGCGATACTCATCTCGATTCAAAGAATGGTGTTACAAAAAAAATAAATTTCTTATATTTGCAGATGGCACGGCATGCATGAGACAGCATACAACCGTGCATCATCATTAATAATCTAAATATCAACGAATGACACCACTTAGATTTATCCTGTTAGGAAGCGGACTGCTTACAGCGACTTCAGTAATATCAGCCCCAAAGAAAACCGACAAACCAAACATCATCTATATCATGTGCGATGATATGGGGTATGGCGACTTGGCATGCTACGGGCAGAAGTATATCTCTACCCCAAACATTGACCGTATGGCGACAGAGGGAATGCTCTTTACTCAAGCATACGCCGGAAGCCCCGTAAGCGCACCGTCGCGAGCTTCGTTCATGACCGGACAACACAGCGGACACTGCGAAGTAAGAGGCAACAAGGAGTACTGGAAGAACGTGCCCATGGTAAAATATGGCATAAACGAAGATTTCTCGTGCGTGGGACAACATCCTTACGACCCCGAGCATATAATCATCCCCGAAATAATGAAGGATAACGGATATACCACAGGCATGTTCGGAAAATGGGCAGGCGGATACGAAGGTTCTGTATCTACCCCCGACAAGCGAGGCATCGATGAATTCTACGGATACATCTGTCAGTTCCAAGCGCATCTTTATTACCCTAACTTCTTAAACCGATACAGTCGTGCGGCAGGCGATACCGCCGTAACACGTGTGATAATGGAAGAGAATATCACTTATCCGATGTTCGGGAAAGATTATTTTAAGCGCACCCAGTATTCGGCAGACATGATTCATCAGGAAGCGATGAAATGGCTCGATAAGCAAGACGGTAAGCAGCCTTTCTTCGGTATTCTTACTTATACGTTGCCTCATGCCGAATTAGCTCAGCCCGAAGACTCTATCTTGATAAACTATCAGAAACAATTCTTTAACGACAAGACTTGGGGTGGACAGGAAGGTTCTCGATACAACCCGTCTGTACACACCCACGCACAATTCGCCGGAATGATTACTCGCCTCGATGCGTACGTGGGCGAAGTGCTGCAGAAACTGAAAGATAAGGGACTTGACGATAACACCATCGTTATATTTACAAGCGACAACGGTCCTCACGAAGAAGGAGGAGCCGACCCTACATTCTTCGGACGCGACGGCAAGTTGCGCGGACTGAAGCGTCAATGCTACGAAGGTGGAATACGCATACCGTTCATAGTGCGCTGGCCGGGTAAGATACAAGCTGGGAGCGTAAACGACCATCAGTTGGCATTCTACGACCTGATGCCTACTTTCTGCGACTTAATAGGCGTGAAGAATTACGTAAAGAAGTACACCAACAAGAAGAAAGCCACCGACTACTTCGACGGACTATCGTTCGCTCCTACCCTATTAGGCAACGGAGAGCAAAAGAAGCACGACTTCCTTTACTGGGAATTTGAAGAGACCGACCAAATAGGCGTTCGCATGGGCGACTGGAAAATGGTAGTTAAAAAAGGCACTCCTTATTTATATGACCTCGCCAACGACATCCACGAAGACCATGACATAGCCAGTCAGCACCCCGACTTGGTTAAACAGATGACTGACATTATCCGTCAGCAGCACACAGAAAACGAGAACTTCAAGGTTACTCTGCCGAAAGAATAAACGACATAAAAAAATCGTCAGCGGTTTGCTGACGATTTTTTTTATTCTAAAACGGAACTATTCCCGATGGGTCCGGCATCGGAATATCTCCAGCCGATAACGACGACAACGCCGAATCCGACGAAGCATTCGACGCGCCCGAATTCATCTTAGAGCGCATCACGCCTGGCTCCTCACCAGGCATCGGGATAATCATATCATCATCCGGATTCTGGAAACGCGCGAACTCAGAACGGAAGCGAAGCAATACATCGCCTACCGCACCGTTACGATGCTTGGCAATGATAATCTCTGCCATACCGTGAAGGTCGTTACCCTTTTCATCCTGATAAATCTTATAATACTCCGGACGGTGGATAAAGCAAACCATATCGGCATCCTGCTCTATGGCACCCGATTCACGCAAGTCGCTCAACTGAGGTCGTTTTCCTTCTATACCCTCACGGCTCTCTACACCACGGTTCAACTGACTCAGTGCTATAATAGGAATGTTCAGCTCCTTAGCCAATCCTTTAAGCGAACGAGAAATGGTACTAACCTCTTCCTGACGGCTGCCAAACGACATACCGCTGGCGTTCATCAACTGCAAGTAGTCGATGATGATAACCTTAACACCATGCTCGCGCACCAAACGACGGGCCTTTGTACGTAGTTCGAATACCGACAATGAAGGCGTATCGTCTACATAAAGCGGAGCGTCGTATAACTCCTTTATCTTATAGTCGAGCTGTCCCCACTCATAAGGAGCCAACTGACCGCTCTTAATCTTCTCACCAGGAATCTCGCACACGTTGACAATCAAACGGTTCACCAACTGCACGTTGCTCATTTCAAGCGAGAACAAAGCTACCGGAATCTTATTGTTAACCGCCATATTCTTGGCCATAGAAAGCACGAATGCCGTTTTACCCATCGCCGGACGAGCCGCGATAATAATAAGGTCGGAGTTTTGCCATCCCGACGTCATCTTATCCAACTGATGGAAACCACTTTCCAATCCGCTCAAACCATCGGTACGTGCCGCCGCTTTCTGAAGCATTTCATACGCCTCCTGAATAACCGGATTAATCTGCGTATAATCCTTCTTCATGTTCTGCTGCGAAATCTCGAACAACTTACCTTCGGCCTCCTGCATCAAGTCGTCTACATCCTGCGTTTCATCGAACGCCTTAGTCTGAATCATGCTGGTAAAGGTAATCAGCTCACGTGCCAGATACTTCTGCGCGATGATACGTGCGTGGTACTCTATATGCGCCGATGACGCCACCTTACCACTTATCATCGTAATATAATAAGGTCCGCCCACCTCGTCAAGATCACCACGAACGCGTAGTTGCTCTGCCACGGTAAGGATATCGATAGGCTTCTGCTGAATAGCCAAGTCGGTAATAGCCGCATAAATCAACTGATTGCGACGCTCGTAAAACGATTCGGGTTTAAGAATCTCGCTGACCAACGAATAAGCGTCTTTCTCAATCATCAACGCTCCCAGCACAGCCTCCTCCAGTTCTGGTGCCTGAGGTTGCAAATGTCCGTATTCATCTACCGGTTTATCTTTCGCCTTTTTCGGCACCCGGGTTGTTCTTCTTATAGTTTCTGCCATTATATGATAGTCATTAAAGCCATTTGTGAAGTGCAAAGATAGGAAAATTCTCTCCCACTAACCGAGTATTTTAAAAACTTTGCCGTATATTTGGACAAACTTAAAAAGAACAAATACCATGATAACATTTCCTAACGCCAAAATTAACTTAGGCCTCAACATAGTAGAAAAGCGTCCCGACGGATATCATAACTTAGAGACCATATTCTATCCTATCATTCTGCAAGACGCTCTTGAAGTAAATAAGTCTACTCATGCCGATGAAAGAGTGCACCTCAGCATGTCGGGCAACGGCATAGATGGCGATCCGAAAGATAATCTGGTAGTAAAAGCCTATAATCTGATAGCGGAAGACCATGACTTGCCACCGGTGGATATTCATCTGTTCAAGCATATCCCAACAGGAGCGGGACTGGGAGGTGGTTCTTCTGACTGCGCTTTCATGATTAAGTTGCTCAATGAGAAATTTGCTCTAAACATGAATGTAGAGCAGATGGAGAAATATGCCGCTAAATTAGGAGCCGACTGCGCTTTCTTCATTCAGAACCAGCCTGTATTCGCCACCGGAATAGGCAATATCTTCGAGCCAATAGAAATCTCGCTCAGCGGATATCACCTTGTATTGGTTAAGCCCGATATCTTTGTATCTACTAAGGAAGCCTACGCCAAGGTACGTCCGTCGCGTCCTGAAGTTTCACTGAAAGATATTATCCGTCAGCCGATAGAGACTTGGAAAGACACAATGAAAAACGACTTTGAAGACAGCGTGTTCTTCCAATACCCGGAAATAGCCGCTATTAAAGACGAGATGTACGACTTGGGAGCCGTTTATGCTGCCATGTCGGGATCGGGTTCTGCCGTATACGGACTGTTCAAGGAACCTATAGAAAACGTAGACGACCGCTTTGGAGGTTGCTTCTGCCGTCAGCGAGAAATGATTTGATTTTTATGGATTCATCACAAAACAAGTACTTACATTTATTCGATAACACAGCCGGTGGCATTCAGTTGCCATCGGCTTTTACTTATCCCTTTCATTACTTTCCCCATCCGCTTACGCAACTTGCCGCCAAGCAGGTGCAGGCGTATCTGCAAAACCGGAGCGACTGGCATGAGGAGATAAGTAAAGGGAAGATGTTCGGTGTACTGATAGTGCGCACCGCTCTGAACGAAATTGGCTTCTTGGCAGCATTCTCAGGAAATCTGGCAGGAAGCAATCATCATGATTACTTTGTGCCGCCCATCTACGACATGCTTCAGCCGGATAGTTTTTTCCGCATAGAAGAGGCCAATATTTCCGAGATTAACCGCCGTATAGCTCAAGCGGAGCACGACGAGGATTATCTTTCTGCCAAGCAGTCGTTAAGACAGACAGAAGAAGATGCCGCTCATCGACTGGCCGACTACAAGCAGATGATGAAAAAGTCGAAAGCCGCACGAGAGGAAAAAAGACGAAGCAGCACTCTCACTCCCGAAGAAGAGAAGGAGCTTATAAAAGAGAGTCAGTTTCAGAAAGCCGAATGCAAACGACTGGAGAAACAGCTGAAAGAAGAAGTTGGCAGATGCGCAGACACACTAAAGCAGTGGACCGACAAGATTTGCGCATGGAAAACAGAACGCAAACAGCGATCGGCTGCGTTGCAGCAAAAGCTATTCGAGCAGTTCCGTATACTCAACGCTAAAGGCGAAGAGAAAGACATCTGTCAGATATTCGCTGAAACCACGCATACCATCCCTCCTGCCGGAACCGGCGAGTGCGCATTGCCCAAAATGCTACAATATGCATATCAGCACGATATGCAACCGCTTGCGATGGGTGAATTCTGGCAAGGCGTTTCTCCTAAAGACGAAATAAGACACGACGGATGTTTCTACCCTTCGTGCAAGAGCAAGTGTGCGCCAATCTTGAGTCATGCGCTAATCGGACTCAACGTAGAGAAGAATCCGTTGCAAGACGACAAACATCGCGACAGTAAACTCGATATCATATATGAAGACGAGTGGATAGTAGCCGTAAATAAACCGGCAGGAATGCTTTCTGTTCCGGGAAAAGACGGACTGGCATCGGTACTTGAGCAACTGCAAGAGCTTTACCCCGACAGCGACAGTCCCCTACTTGTGCATCGTCTCGACATGGATACTTCAGGCATTTTATTGGCAGCCAAGACTAAGGAAGTACACCAACGCCTGCAAGAGCTATTCGCCACCCGCCAGATAAAGAAAAGATATACGGCACTACTCGACGGACATGTAGACACTGACAGCGGAATGATACGCCTGCCTCTCTGCCTCAATCCCGACGACCGTCCTCGGCAGATGGTGAATCACGAGCTTGGCAAGCCAGCTGTAACCCGCTACCAAGTGATACACTGCACAGAGCAACGCACGTTGGTTTCATTCTTCCCACTAACCGGAAGAACGCATCAACTGCGTGTGCACGCCGCACATTCTGAGGGCTTGCACTGCCCCATAGTAGGTGATAACCTTTACGGTAAGCCTGCCGACCGACTTTATCTGCACGCCGCACAGATAGAATTTGTCCATCCGGTTACTCAGACTCTAACTAAGATAGTATGCGAAGCTGATTTTTAGAAATTCACAATGAAGTGACTCAATAAAAATTTTATTGTTCTATTCCGGTTGAATCTCGTTTGCCGAAGGAAGAGTTTTCCATCTGTCGCCGAATATATCGTAAGCATCGGTAACTACCACAAAGGCGTTCGGATCCGAATTCTTGATGGCCAGTTTAACGCCTGCCACCTCCTTATAACTCACCACAAGGAATATCATTTCTTTGTCGGCGCCAGTATAGAGGCCGCTACTCTTTATGCAAGTAGCTGTACGGTCGAGGTCGTCTAATATATATCGGTGCAACTCGTGCATCTTCTTCTCACTGATTACGAATATCAGCTTATCATTCTTCTCACCGTTTATCACGTAAGCTATCATCCTCGAAATGATGAAGATGGCGATGAGCGAATAGAAAGACAGATGCCATGACGCCGGAGTAGTATCCGCTTCATTACCTATACCGAAACCGATAACCACCAATCCGAAGCAAACCACTGCTCCGTCCACCATCAGGATGGCTCTCGAAAAACGGATGTGAGCGTATTTCTGCAACAGCATACCCACAATATCGCTTCCGCCGGTAGTAGCCTCGTTGCGTATCACAATACCCGTACCTATACCTATTAATACAGACCCCATCACACAGGCCAGCATCAAGTCGTTGCTCATATCGAGCGTACCGCCCAACAGTCGCGCGGGGTCGAGGGCTTCGAGCGAAGCCTCATCGGGATAGACTAGCGCTGAGAGAGTATTCATTATCAACGGGGTAATAAGAGCCGCGGCTATGGTACGCGCACCTAATTTCGACCCCAAGAAGATTACCGAAATGATAAGTAGCGGAACATCGAACATATAACCGAATGTTCCTACCTGAATGGAGGGGAACAAGTTATGAAGCACGATGCTGGCTCCGTACGCCCCACCGGGAACGATGTTATACGGATTGATGAAGAACACGAATCCGGATGCCAAGATAACGCATCCTATCAAAATGTTAACCCATGATAATATTGTCTCTCTTTTCATAAAATGTGATTTTATGCAGCAAATATACAAACATAATTTAACGAACCAAAAAAATATCGGCTTAGACTTTACAAAAAAAAGAAACGAACACAGCCACCATTACCACAATGACAACTGCATCCGTTTTCTACATCTCCATCAAAACGTATAAAATCATAAATAGGGGGTAATAAAAAAAGGTAAACGCACTACCACTCCCTATACTTGCCGGTAATCTCTCAAAGCGGCAAGAAAACGAGACTAAAAAAATAATTATAATCTAATTACTTGTTAACTATGTATCTCTCCTCATAAATAATACTTAAATAATGCATCTTATATACTCTATCTTAATATCTTTGATCCTATTGAACCATCATATTATAGTTAGCGATGTGAAAATTTTAAAATAGCTTTCGCCATGCTTAACGCAACTCATTCTTTTAAATATTCTCACCTTTTTACTATGCTACAAATATAGAGAAACCCATCGCTTTAGCCTAATTATGCTACCCTCAAATATAGTCAAAACGCCATAAGCCAGCGTTTTTTATAGGTCAAAATAGGTCAAATTAAAATTGTTTGCGTATTTTTAGGGCGTAAAAAACACATTTGCAACTATAACTATGCAGAGAAAAAAGAAAGACACTCCGATAATAGCGTGGCTGGCAGATAAGTTTCAAGTTTTCCGAGATAAAGAGCAAAACTTCATCAATAAGCAGCGACAGCTAATCATGATTGGTTACGCCATAACCATCATGCTGGGATTGATATTGAACATAATGGGCATTTCAGGCTCATTTCACCCCGTCTTTACTGCCACCAATTCTGTAGTGCTGGCTATATTCATCGTTTTATCCGTATGCTATGCTTTCGGAATAATCGGTCTTACAAAAACCATCGCCAGTATGGCTATCGCGCTACAGATAAGTATTTCTATTGATACGGTATACTGCGCACTCGACTCGTCACTACCCGATAGTCTGATGGTTATCTTGGTAAATATGATGATATTATCTACAAATATCATTATCACCCTTGCCACCTATCTCACGTACGTTACCCAATGGATGACAAGTATAGCAATTTCGGCATACGTAGCCAGCATGTTCATTACCCGTAACTCGGCATTGGCCGACTATTTCTTCATGCTACTGCTAATACTAGGCTTTATCAGCCTGCTATCCCTAATGATTGTAAAGAACGCCAAGAGGCTGACAGAAGAAAATACCACGCTGAAAAATGATGAAGCCGAACTGCTACAGATACTACGCCTGAACAAGAATCAGGTGAAGGCATACATAGCACTGGCAAAACAAGAGCATTCTACCGAAAACATACCCCAACTACTCGATCTGCTTGGCGAGAAGTCGCAGAAGAACCTTATAAATAATGTAATAGAGTTTATGCGGATGAACGAGACAGAAAGCGAAAGACTAAAGCTACTCTTGCCTGAGCTTACGCCGTCGGAAATCAAAATATGCCAACTGATATTGCGCGACAAGAAATTGGGCGAAATATGCTCTATATTAAACAAATCGGAATCTAACATCAACACGCAGCGCGGAAATATACGAAAGAAGCTTGGACTTCAGCCTACCGACAATCTGCAGAAAGCTCTGGAGAAACGGGTAATGTAGAAGTGCAAACATGCAAAGCATATATTAAAGTCGTCTTACTTCGACCGAAGTAAGCACGTTGACCGACTCGAAGTGAGCGCTTACTTCGGTCGAAGTAAGCATTCACATCGGTCGAAGTAAGACGACTTTTATAAGACACCCAAACGACTTTATCATTATCCCCTTCCTAAAGAGCGTAAAAAAGCGTAACTTTGCAGAACTGTAAAACTAAAAATTGATTCATTATGAAGAAAATAGCAATACCGACAAACGACGGTAAACTCTGGGCACACTTCGGCAAAGCACCACAAGTAACATTCGTAACTATCGACAATAATAAAGTAATAGCGAAAGAAGTAAAAGACTCACCCGCTCACGGACATGGCGTAATGGCAGAGTTCCTAGCAGAAAACGGAGTGGAAGAAGTGGTATGCGGCGGACTTGGAGCCGGAGCCATTCAGACTCTGGGCGAAAAGAACATCAGCATTCATGCTGGAGCACCGGCTATAGACATAGACGAGCTGATGAAAACATACCTTGACGACACTATAGTATATGGTGACGGCAAATGTAATCACGATCATTGCAACGGTGAGCACCATCATCATGAGCACTCTATCCTGATAAAGAAAGGATAACCAAAAACAAGCTTCTACATAATTTTTCTTTTCAATAAGTCAGTAAGAACAGTGATAATTATAAAAAAGCACACTATTTTTGCATCCATAATAAATTATTGACTTATGAAGAAAATAAAGCTTGGACTATTACCCAAGATAATCATCGCCATCATCCTCGGCATTGGCGCCGGAACGATTTCGCCCGATATGCCGGTACGCGTGTTCGTGACTTTCAATTCGCTGTTCAGCGAGTTCCTCGGCTTCTTGATTCCGCTCATCATAGTGGGACTTGTAACTCCGGCCATTGCCGACATAGGCAAAGGAGCCGGAAAGCTGTTGGTAGTCACGACACTATTGGCGTACGGAGCAACTATCTTCTCCGGATTCCTGTCGTACGGCGTAAGTCAGACCATCTTCCCCTCACTGATATCGAGCAACGTACAGATAGAACAAATAAGCGAAGCACAAGGCATAAAGCCATTCTTTACGGTAAGCATACCGGCACCGCTAAATGTGATGACTTCGCTAGTCATGGCCTTTACGCTAGGACTGGGCATAGCCAACCTGAACACACAATCGCTGAAAGATATGTTCGGCGAGTTTCGTGACATCATCACCAAGACCATACAGGTTGTAGTATTACCGTTGCTGCCCATTTACATATTCGGCATATTCTTCAACATGACCCACTCTGGCGAGGTATTCAAAGTACTGACCATGTTCGTCAAGATTATCGGAGTTATATTCGTGATGCACATCTTCTTGCTCTTATTCCAATACGCCATAGCCGGAATATTCGCCAAAAAGAACCCGCTGCGTCTGCTTTCTCGCATGATGCCAGCCTATTTTACGGCATTGGGCACACAGTCGTCGGCTGCCACCATTCCCGTCACACTGCGCCAGACCATACTCAACGGTGTAAATAAAGACATTGCCGGATTCGTCATTCCGCTGTGCGCCACCATTCACCTGTCGGGCAGCACCATGAAGATAGTAGCCTGCGCCATCGCCCTGATGATGATGCAAGGCATAGGTTACGACTTTCAGAGCATAGCCGGTTTCATTTTCATGCTTGGCATAACAATGGTAGCGGCACCGGGCGTTCCGGGCGGAGCCATCATGGCGGCACTAGGAATACTGTCGTCGATGCTTGGTTTCGATGATAAATCGCTAGCGCTCATGATAGCACTCTACATAGCTATGGACAGTTTCGGCACAGCCTGCAACGTGACCGGCGACGGTGCTCTAGCACTGATTATAGATAAGTTTTTCGGTAAGAAAGAATAAGGCATTTTTTCATTTTTCGCTATTTTTTTCGCCATTTACAGAGATTTGCACTAACTTTGGCAAATTAAAGGGCTCTATCCGTGCGAGAGAGGTAACAAGCCACCGTGCGGATGGGCCTTCACAAACGAACAACTATCAAAAAACAGAATACACGCTATGAAATTTATTGTTTCAAGTACGGCTCTATTCAGCCGCCTGCAGGCCATCAGCCGCGTAATCAACTCGAAAAACTCTCTTCCTATCTTAGACTGCATCTTGTTCGAGCTACAAGACGGAACGCTGAAAATGACGGCGTCGGACAATGAAACTACTCTATCTACTTCGGTAGAGACTAACGAGTACGAAGGCGACGGACGCTTTGCCGTTTCTTCTAAGACTCTGCTCGAAGCATTGAAGGAAATATCAGAACAGCCGCTTAGCTTCCAGGTTAATGCCAGCAACTACGAAATAACCATCTGCTACCAGAACGGTAAGTATAACCTTATAGGACAGATGGCGGAAGAATATCCTAACGCACAGACCTTAGGTGTAAACGCAGTAGAGATGACTATGCCTTCGCAGGTATTGATGAACGGCATTAACCGATGCATCTTCGCTACTGCCGACGATGAGTTGCGCCCTGTAATGAATGGTATCTACTTCGACATTACCGATACTGACACTACATTGGTAGCTTCAGACGGACATAAGTTGGTTCGCAACAAGACTTTCATGGCTCACGGTTCTGAAAAGGCAGCGTTTATTTTGCCTAAGAAACCAGCCAACATTCTGCGTAACTTATTGGCGAAGGAGGAAGGCGACACACAAATAGCATTCGACGACAGAAACGCCATGATTACCATGGAGAATTATCAGATGATATGCCGCCTCATCGAAGGTCGTTATCCTAACTATAACTCGGTTATCCCGCAGAATAACCCGCATAAGGCTACTATCGACCGTGCCGGATTCATGAGTGCACTGCGCCGTGTATCTGTATTCTCATCACAGGCCAGCAGCCTTATCAAGTTGAGCCTCTCTGAAAACCAGATGAAGGTTTCGGCTCAGGATATCGACTTCTCTACTTCGGCAGAAGAAACAATAGTTTGCGAATACGAAGGCAACGATATGAGCATCGGCTTCAAATCGTCGTTCTTGATTGATATTCTGAATAACATCTCAGCACAAAACGTAATCATCGAGTTGGCCGACCCATCAAGAGCCGGAGTAATCGTTCCCGAAGAACAAGAGGAGAACGAAGACCTGCTTATGCTGCTCATGCCGATGATGCTTAACGATTAAACAAAACACATATCGCATAGATTATGAAACTGAATCTTAAAAACCCGATAGTCTTCTTCGACTTGGAGACTACCGGTACTAACATAACTTCCGACAGGATAGTAGAGATTTGCTATCTTAAAGTCTACCCTAACGGTAACGAGGAAAGCAAAACCATGCGCATCAATCCTGAAATGCATATCCCAGAGGCTTCTACCGCCATTCACGGCATTCACGATGAAGACGTGGCAGACTGCCCTACCTTTAAACAGATAGCTAAGGATGTAGCCAAGGATATTGAAGGTGCCGACCTTGCCGGATTCAACTCTAACCGCTTCGATGTTCCGGTGCTGGTAGAAGAGTTCTTGAGAGCAGGCATCGATATAGATCTTACCAAACGTAAGTTTGTAGACGTTCAGGTTATATACCACAAGCTGGAACAGCGCACTCTTTCTGCCGCATATAAGTTCTACTGCGGAAAGAACCTGGAAGACGCACACACAGCCGAGGCGGATACACGCGCCACTTACGAGGTGCTGAAAGCACAGCTCGACAAGTATCCAGAAACGCTTGAAAATGATATCGACTTCTTGTCGACTTATTCTACTTACAGCAAGAACGTAGACTTTGCCGGACGCATTGTTTATAATGACGATGGCGTAGAAGTATTCAACTTCGGCAAGTACAAAGGAATTCCCGTGAAAGAAGTACTTGCACGCGACATGGGATATTATGGTTGGATAATGAACGGCGACTTCTCGCTGAACACCAAAAACGTACTCACCAAGATTAGACTGCGCGAAAGCGGATTGATAAAATAAAAACCGCCTGCTTGTTTTTGATATGATGAAAGGAAAAAAAATCGTATTAGGCATAACGGGGAGCATAGCTGCTTATAAAGCGGCGGTGCTTACCCGTTTGCTCATAAAGAAAGGGGCAGAAGTGCAGATAGTAATCACTCCTGCCGGAAAAGAGTTTATCACCCCTATCACACTGTCGGCGCTGACCAGCAAACCGGTTATCAGCGAGTTCTTTTCGCAGCGCGACGGCACGTGGCACAGCCATGTAGACCTTGGTTTGTGGGCGGACGCAATGCTTATAGCTCCGGCTACGGCTTCTACCATAGGAAAGATGGCGCACGGCATTGCCGACAATATGCTCATAACGACTTATCTGTCTATGAAGGCTCCGGTATTCGTGGCGCCTGCCATGGACCTCGATATGTTTGCGCATCCGGCTACACAGCACAACCTCGACATTCTGCGCTCTTATGGTAATCACATCATTGAGCCTACTGCCGGAGAGTTGGCAAGCCATCTGGTAGGTAAAGGTCGTATGGAAGAACCCGAAAACATTGTGGCAGCACTGGAGGACTTCTTCCAGAAGAATAGTTCTATGGCGAGTAAGAAGATACTTATCACTGCCGGACCTACTTACGAAAAGATTGACCCGGTACGCTTCATAGGTAATTATTCATCCGGAAAGATGGGATATGCCTTGGCCGAAGAGTGCGCTGCACGCGGAGCTGAGGTTACATTGGTAAGCGGTCCCGTGAACTTGAGCGTGAATCATCCTAACATAAACCGCATTGACGTGGAGAGCGCTGAGCAGATGTACAACGCCTGCATGAGTCACTACCCTACTTCGGATGCGGGAATTCTGTGTGCTGCTGTTGCCGACTTTACACCGGAGTGCGTGGCAGACAAAAAAATCAAGCGCGAAAAGGACGACTTGACTCTGAATCTGAAACCTACTCACGACATAGCAGCCGCATTAGGTAAGATAAAGACCGACAGCCAGCGATTGGTAGGCTTCGCTCTCGAAACAAACGACGAGACAGCTCACGCACAAGATAAGCTGAAACGTAAGAACTTAGATTTCATAGTGCTGAACTCGCTTAACGACAAAGGAGCAGGTTTCAGATGCGATACCAACAAAATCACTATAATAGATAGCGGCAAAGCCGAAGAATATCCGCTGAAAACCAAGAAAGAAGTAGCTGCGGATATCATCGACAAGCTCGACTCTATATTACATTAATCTAAAAGACTAACCACTTAAAACGGCAGCGCATAATGCTACAGTCCATCTATATACAGAACTATGCCTTGATAGACAAGCTCGAAATGAACTTCTATCCTGGCTTCTCCGTCATTACCGGAGAAACAGGAGCCGGAAAGTCCATCATCCTAGGGGCTATCGGACTCTTGCTCGGACAGCGTGCCGATGCCAAAGCCATAAAGAACGGAGCATCGAAAAGCATCGTCGAGGCACATTTCCGCATCACGGGGTACGGCATGAAGGATTTCTTCGAAGAGAATGATATCGAATTCGATGAAGACGAGTGTATACTACGGCGCGAGGTGTCGGCCAACGGAAAAAGCCGTGCTTTCATCAACGATACGCCGGCTTCGCTCAGCCAGATGAAGTTATTGGGCGAGAAGTTGATTGACATACACAGTCAGCATCAGAACTTGTTGCTCAATAAAGAAGGATTCCAGCTGAACATTCTCGACATACTTGCACAAGACGAAGCGCAGCTATCCACTTACCGTAAGGCGTACAACGACTATCGTAAAACGACCCAAGAGCTTGACGAGTTCAAGTCGCTGGCGGAGAAAAGTCGCCAAGACGAAGACTACATCCGCTTCCAACTGGAGCAACTTGAAGAAGCTTCGCTAAAGAGCGGTGAACAGCAGGAACTGGAAAAAGAGCAAGACACGCTGAGTCATGCCGAAGATATAAAATCTGTTCTCTACAAAGCCGGAGCGTTAATCAACGGTGACGAAGGCGGAGCGTTATCACTCACCAAAGAGTGCATGCAGTCATTACAAGGCATAGCCGGAGTATTCGCACCAGCTGCCGAATGGACTGAACGTATAAACAGCTACTACATAGAGCTGAAAGATATAGCGCACGATATTACTCGTGCCGAAGACGAAGTGGAGTTCAACCCTACCCGTCTGGATTTCGTGAACGAACGCCTCAACACCATATACAGCCTTACGCAGAAGCATAAGGTAGAGACTGTAGAAGAACTGATAGCTCTGGAAGAAGGCTACCGCAAGCAACTGGACGCCATCACTTCGTTCGACGGACGAATAGCCGAGCTTAGCCGAAAGAAAGACGAGGCATACGCCGAAGTATTGGCAAAGGCCGATGTACTGAGTCAGTTGCGTAAGCGTTCGGCACAGCATATAGAGCAGCAAATGAAATCGTTGCTCGTGCCACTTGGTATGCCCAACGTGCGTTTCGAGGTAGAGATGACCCGCCGCTCAGAACCCGATGCCAAAGGTATGGACAGCGTAACGTTCCTCTTCTCTGCCAATAAGAACGGTACCCTGCAGAACGTGGAGTCTATCGCTTCGGGTGGTGAAATAGCACGCGTCATGCTGTCGCTTAAGGCCATGATAGCCGGAGCTGTAAAACTGCCTACCATCATCTTCGATGAGATAGATACCGGAGTTTCTGGCTCTATAGCCGAAAAGATGGCGTTCATAATGCAGGATATGGGCAAGCAAAACCGACAGGTGATAAGCATTACCCATCTTCCGCAGATAGCCGCACGAGGCACTACACATTATAAGGTGTATAAGGAAGATACCGATACGGGTACCAACAGTCACATTCGTCAGCTCTCGGATACAGAGCGGATAGACGAAATAGCGAACATGCTTAGCGGAGCCGTAATGACTGATGCCGCCAGAGACAACGCACGTGCGCTACTTAATATGAATAAAGAATAATAACACATACTTATAATTATATCTATGTTTGAAAAGAATGAAATGATATTCGGCGCAAGAGCCGTTATTGAAGCTATACAAGCGGGAAAAGAAATCGATAAGGTCCTTATCAAGAAAGACATTCAGAGCGACTTGTCGAAAGAACTGCTGGCAGCACTGAAAGATACATTCATCCCGGTGCAGCGTGTGCCGGTAGAACGCATCAACCGCATCACTAAGAAGAATCATCAGGGAGTCATAGCGTTTATCTCGCCTATCACTTACCAGCGTACTGAAGATATCGTGCCTTTCTTGTTCGAGCAGGGCAAGAATCCGTTGCTCATCATGCTCGACGGACTGACCGACGTTAGAAACTTCGGTGCCATTGCCCGTACTTGCGAGTGCGCCGGTGTAGATGCTATCATCATACCTAACAAGAATAGCGTAAGCGTAAATGCCGATGCCATCAAGACTTCGGCAGGAGCGTTGCACACATTGCCTGTATGCCGTGAAGCAAACCTCAGAAACACCATCAAATTCTTGAAGGATAGCGGATTCAAGATTATCGCCGCTACCGAAAAAGGCGACTATGATTATACTAAAGCCGATTACGAAGGTCCTACTTGTATCATCATGGGTGCCGAAGATACCGGAGTTTCTTACGATAACCTCGCGCTTTGCGATGAATGGGTTAAAATTCCTATGCTTGGAACCATCGAGTCGCTCAACGTATCTGTAGCTGCCGGCGTACTGATTTATGAGGCCATCAAGCATAGAGGTTTCGGCGACGAGAAATAACAAGCGCATAATAAAACCGTTTACTGAAAACAAAAACACACATATACCGATGAAAAAGATATTTCTCTTGCTAGCGTGCGGATGGATGATGCAGTCTGCATGGGCACAAGATCTGCCTAAGTGGGCCGCCAAAGCCCGTAAGGCGGTGTTCTCCGTCATCACATACGATAAGGACAACAAGATTATGAATACCGGAAACGGTTTCTACATAGACGAAACTGGTACTGCCGTATCCGACTATACCTTATTTAAAGGTGCCGATCATGCGGTCATCGTAACCGTCGACGGCAAGGAGTTGCCCGTAAAATACATCATGGGAGCCAACGATATTTACGACGTGGTGAAGTTTAAAACTGACTACGACAAGAAATCGGGTGCCCTGAAACCTGCAGCCAATGCTCCGGCGCAAGGCGAAACGGTATATCTGCTTCCCTACGCTACACAGAAGGAACTGAAAGGCCAGAACGGTAAGGTGGAGAAGATAGACAGCATAGGCAAAGGCTCGTTCTACTATACTCTCGATATGCAGACTACCGACAAAACTGTGAGCTGTCCGGTGATGAATGCCAACGGTGAAGTAGTGGCGCTTGTACAAAAGAACGCCGATCCTGAGAACAAGCAGAGCTATGCCATCGGTGTGGGATATGCTTCGTCGTTAGCCATAAACGCACTGTCGGCCAGCGACTATACGCTCAGCACTATAGGCATCCGCAAGGGATTGCCCGAAGACGAACAGCAAGCGTTGGTATATCTGTACGTGTCTTCATCGGCAGTGAGCACAGAGCAGTACCTGCAGATGCTCAACGAGTTCATCGCACAATATCCGTCGAACACCGAAGGTTATATCCGCAGAGCGAACTGCTATCTTAGTTATGCCGACGATGAGCACTACGCATTGGCCGACCAAGACCTGAACACCATGCAGAAAGTAGCGACCGACAAGGCCGAGGCTCATTACAACGTGGCTAAGCTGATTTACAACTATCAGCTCAACTTAGGCAATAAGAAAGTGTATAAGGACTGGACATTCGATAAGGCTTTGAAAGAAGTCAACGAGGCTCTTGCTACCTCTAAAGTAGCTTTATACTATCAGTTGCAAGGTGATATCTACTTTGCACAGCAGAAATATGCCGAGGCGTACACTTCATACGAAGAAGTAAACAAGAGTCCGATGGCATCGGCTGCATCGTTCTACTCTGCCGCTAAAGCTAAGGAGTTGACCGAAGGTGTCGATAAGAAAGAAGTAGTGGCTCTGCTTGATAGTGCAGTTGCTCGCTACAACAAGCCCTACGGACAAGACGTTGCGCCTTATTTATATGAGCGCGGTCGCGTAAAGAGCGATATGAAAGACGCTCGCGGTGCCGTAGCCGACTATAATGACTTCTACGATGCCATGATGGGACAGGTTTCTGCCGAGTTCTACATCATCCGTTCACAAGAAGAAGTACAGTGCCGCATGTATCAGCAGGCCATCAACGATGTGAATAAGGCGGTAGAGATAGACCCGCGCAACGTAGAGTATTGGGTAGAGAAAGGTGGCGTACACCTGCGTGTAAACCAACTGGATGATGCCGAGAAAGCATTGCGTCAAGCTGTTTCCATCGATCCTGAAAACGCCCCCGCCTACCGTATGTTAGGTTTCTGCATGATTCAGATGAAGAAGAAAAACGAAGGCGTTAAGCTACTCCAGAAAGCCAAAGACTTAGGCGACGAAGTAGCCGACGGACTAATTCAGAAATACGGTAAATAATTAGTCAACAATACAGAACGGGCTGAAGGTCCAAAAACTTTCAGTCCGTTTTTTGTATATTATAACAAACACATTATATAAATGAAAAAGAAAACGAGAAAGAAAAAAAGCGCATTGACAGGAACGTTAAAAGGATTTAGCGCATTAGTATCAATTGTAGCCGGAGCAATATACTTCTACATTAACCCTACAGCGCTAAATACCGCATTCGACAAACTTAACGCCGGAGAACAACAGCAGACCGAAACACGCGTTGAAGCTCCAGCCAGCAAAGAAGAGGTCAAGAGAACCGATATCAGCAGCAAGTTAGAGATACCAGTCGACTTGAAAGGCCGTAAGGAAATACGCATAAAGCGCATCGGATATACCGTTTCGTACAATAACGAATACAAGACCCCATACTGGGTGGCATGGGAACTGAAACGCAGCGAAACCAAGGGAGACGAAGAAAGAATGAGTAAGTTCATGCCCGACCCCGACCTACCAGAGCCGCGTGCCGATCATAACGACTATACCAACTCGGGCTACGACCGCGGACACATGGCTCCGGCTGCAGATATGAAATGGAGCAAACAAGCCATGGAAGAATCGTTCTACATGAGCAATATCTGCCCGCAGAACCAAAAGCTTAACCGTGACGACTGGGGAAGCTTAGAGGATGTTTGCCGCAAGTGGGCACGTAAGTACGGCACCGTATATATAGCCTGCGGACCCATATACGACAAGAAGCGCCCAAAGTGCATAGGCAAGCACAAAGTGGCAGTGCCCGACCGCTTCTTCAAGGTAGTACTTATCTACAACCGTAAGAACCCCATCGCCATGGGATTCTTGTTCGACAACAAGCCGCACCATCAGGCACTTAGCAAATACATGGTCAGCGTAGACCAGGTGGAAGAAATCACTGGATTAGATTTCTTCTCACGCCTGCCCGACAGTGTAGAAAACAAAATCGAGGCTATAGTGCCCGAAATGCCTAATTACTAACCTTTACTATCCGAAGAACCTTCGGGAAACAAATACTGTCCTTTCATCATTGTCTGGCGTCCGTACTCTATGGCATGCTTAGGGCAATGATGATAGCACGACAGACACATGGCGCAGTTCTCGCCCCACACAGGCTTTGCATTAGGTTTCATCTGCACGTTATGCAACGGACACGCCTTTACACACCTTCCACACTTCACACAGCTATCGGTTGCCTTAAATCGACGAGGCGACATAAGCAGATGCTTAAACAAAAAGCCTAATATATAAGTCTTGGTCCACGGCAAGGCACCTTCGTAGCAATCTTTACCACGCCAACGCCCGTTTATGCGACGGGCGATATCGGCTATACGTCCTCTTGCGGCAGATAACTTTCTTTGTGCCAACTCATCAGAGTCTACATCAAATCCAGGCAGACACACATACGTATTCGGCATAGTCAGCGAGAATGCCGCATCACGTTTCCACCTCCTTCGTGCCAACGCCTTACGCATCAATCGTGCAGTCTTACCTGCATCGTCACCGCAAGTGCACACAAAGTACACATACCTTGGCTGTGCCGACAATCTCAACTTTTCTATCAATCGCACTATTATAGCCGGAGGCGCCCATCCGTACACGGGAAACACAAACCCCAACGCCTCATCTTCGCCTAAGCAGAAAACTTCGCTTCGGCCCAAGGCTTCTGTAGCCGAAAATACACGGTCGTTACACATAGCAGCCAAGCTACGCGCCGCCCATTCAGAATTACCTGTTCCTGAAAAATAAAATATCATTGTTCTATTATTATAGTAACCGCTATAAAGTTACGGAGATTTATTATACAACAAATAATTTCTTGCATAGAATTCACATATTCAATACCGACGGAAAACATACCACTTCAGACCAACCGTATAGTCTTTTTCTATCAGAAATAAACTTTAAATACAGATACGAAGTTGCCGGTAACGTTCTTGGCATGGTAACTTGCCGTGAAGACGAATTCCGCTTGAACAAACTTAAAGACGTTCACGCTGATCGTAAAAACCAGAACAAAGTTTTGATTCCGAAGGGTACACTTACTCACAGCGAAAACGAAAAAGGTGAAGCATTTACTTACACTACTACAGAAGACTTAGTTTTCGAAGAAGAAATGAAAGTGGAATCAGCATGGAATGGTGAAAATTCAATGTATAACATCTATCCTCCTGTACAGGTAGAAAAGAACCCTAACTTGGTTCGTAAATAAATAGGTATACATATATATAGTATTTAATATGGGTCTGCAGCGTCAGTTCTTGGCGTTGCGGATTTTCTCTACCGCTTGTTAAGTGGTAATTTTTACACACATGTTTTCGACGTGTAATTTGCAGCGAAAAAGAATGCGATAAGCAGATTAACTTATCGCATTCTTTTGATCAACTCATCGCAATGCTTCATTTGAGTCATCGCATTGTTTTTTTATGTGATTCAGAAGGAGCTGTAGAGAGGAGGAATGATTTTTCTTCTTTTCCCGGAAAGCCTACTTATTATCTATACTTATTAATGCTTTACCGAAAAAAGCTGATAGTTGCGATATTGTCTTGATAGTAAAATTATGCTGTCCGCTTAGCCATTTGGTTACTTCGCTTGGACGCTTGCCCAAAGCTTGTGCAAACTGCAGTTTTGACAAACCACGCTCTGTCATCAGTTCATAGATGCGGTTAGAGATGGCAAATTCCAAAGACACCTCTTGCTGTATTGCCGGAGAGGTGCTTGCCAACATTTCATCAAAAGAAGTCTTTATTGTTTTCATATATCAAAAGTGTTTTCTGTTTCTATTGTATTTTCCGATACCACAATAGATTCGTTTTTAACTCCCTCCGTTATGAGTTTGTCAATCTATAATAATGCGTAATCACAAGTACAACAAAATTATTTATCAATTCTTTGATTTAACTATAAATAATCATTTTTTCTTTTAGGGGAATAAATGAGACATTCGTATTATTATATAG
>OJKP01000242.1_pt1 | contig 44302 bp, 39 predicted proteins | sample 1596521 | NCBI WGS metagenome assembly OJKP01 (sample SAMEA4350130, study PRJEB24818) | metagenome | biome: human; feature: gut; material: faeces | place: Denmark | collected 2013-09
ATCATTGTCCAAAACTCTCGGCAATCTTGCACTCATTTGCCAAAAATGGAGTCTCAAATTATTACTTTTGAAAAGTGGAGGTACAAGAGCGGTACAAAAAGGTGCTAAAAAAGCCTTACCATTGATTATAACCAATAGTAAGGCTAAAAAGAAAGGTGCTCATTTTGAGCACCTTAACTATCATTTGTTGTCGATATTAATCGTTGTTTATCACGACTTACTTTCCGATGCAAAAGTGCTTGAAGATATTGTTTAGCGTTTCCTGGCTACTGATCTGTCCGCCAGTGATTTCACCCAATTCTTCCAATACCATTTTCAGGTCTTCGGCGATGATGTCGCCGCTCATGCCCATTTCCATCGACTCCAATACTCGGGAGAGGGAATCATGGGCACGGAGTAGGGCCTCGTAGTGGCGGGCACTCGTTATGATGACGTCGTTCTCGGTAATCTCAGGAATATCAGCGGCTTTTACTAATGCCTGCTCCAGGGATGAAACGTTCTCGCCTGTGCGGGCACTGATGAAGAGTGGGGCTTCTGATTCACTGGAATCTGAGCCACAGGAATGGGTGAATTTATCGAATGCAAGTTTATCATTCTCAAGTTTATCCATCTTATTAAATACTACCAGCAGCTTCTTGCCCTGGTTCTTCAGCTTCATCTCCTCGATTTCTGAGGCTGACGGCTGCTCATCTAATAGCCAGATTACTATCTTCGCCTCTTCCATCTTCTGGAAAGTGCGCTCTATTCCGATGTTTTCTACCACATCATCTGTCTTGCGGATTCCGGCTGTGTCAATAAAGCGGAAGGTGATTCCGTCGATGAGGGTGGTGTCTTCGATTACATCTCGGGTGGTTCCGTGAATGTCGCTCACGATTGCCTTCTCCTCGTGGAGCAGACGGTTGAGCAGGGTGCTCTTGCCCACATTCGTCTTGCCTACGATGGCTACGGCTACTCCCTGCTTTAGGGCATTGCCGGTTTCGAAGGAGTGGGCGAGGGTGGTAATCTTGTGATTGATTTCTTCGGCTAGTGCCTGGAGTTCGCTGCGGTCGGCAAACTCCAGTTCTTCGTGGTCGCTGAAGTCGAGCTCCAACTCCAGGAGCGAAGTCATCTTTAATAATTTTTCGCGAAGGAGGGAGAGTTCGTTGCTGAAATGACCCTTAAGTTGGCTGAGCGCCATCTTGTGGGTTGCCTTGTTGGTAGAGGCGATGAGATCAGCTACGGCTTCTGCCTGAGAGAGGTCCATCTTGCCGTTGAGATAGGCACGACGGGTGTATTCGCCCGGTTCTGCCTGGCGACATCCTACCTCCGTAAAGCGATGGAGAACCTGCTGAAGAATGTATCGGCTGCCATGACAGGAAATCTCGGTGGAGTTCTCGCCTGTATAACTGTGGGGTGCACGGAACACGCTCACCAGTACATCATCGATGGTGTTGCCATCCTTATCCTTGATTTCGCCATAATGCAGGGTGTAGGGCTTGGCTTCTTCCAGGGATTTGCCGCTGGCAGACTGGAAGATTTTGTCGGTGAGGGTAATGGCGTCGGAGCCGCTGAGTCGGATGATTCCGATGGCGCCCCCAGCGGGTGTTGCCAGGGCGCAGATACATTCTTCTGGATTCATTTTCCTTTTACTTTAAATTCTGTCTAATACTACTTTTATCAAGTTGTCGATGGTGCTCTTATAGCCTGTGTTGGCACTGAGGGCACGACGGTTGGCGATGACCATGCAGCAGGTTAACGCCTTGTGACCGAGGAGGAGAGAAAGACCGGCAAGGGCTGAACTCTCCATCTCGAAGTTGTTGACGCGCAGGCCGTTATACTCGAATGCTTCAATCTTCTGGTTAAGCTCCGGATCGGCAAGTGGGGCACGGAGTTCTCTGCCCTGAGGACCGTAGAAACCGCCGCAGGCGATGGTGATTCCGCGAACCATGTCGTCGCCAGCAATCTGATTGAGCAGCTCCGGGTCGTTGTCTACGCAGTATGGATTTCCTATCTGGTCGTTCCACTTCACCTGGCGCTTGAACTCAGCCTCGGTCTCGAGGTCGCAGATTTCATTGCGGCGGGCATAGAAGTTGATGAGTCCGTCGAAACCGATGCTCTTCTGTGAAGCCACGAAGGTTCCGGCAGGACAGTTGAGCTGCAAGCCTCCACAGGTTCCGATGCGCACGAGGGTGAGGGTGGTGTGCTCCGGCTTTTCGGTGCGGGTAGCGAAGTCGATGTTTTTCAGTGCATCCAGCTCGTTGACCACGATGTCGATATTGTCGCATCCGATTCCGGTGCTCTGCACGGTGATTCTCTTGCCTTTATATGTACCGGTGATGGCGTGGAATTCGCGGCTTGAAACCTCGCATTCCTTCTCCTCGAAATGGGATGCTACGAGAGCTACGCGACCTGGGTCGCCTACGAGAATTACTTTATCCGCCACCTGTTCCGGGCGTAAATGGAGGTGGAAGCAACTTCCATCTTCATTGATGATCAATTCTGATTCTGCAAAATATTTGCTCATAATTCCAATTGTTTTGATTGTTAGTAACTGTTTCTTTCCTTTATGTAAAATGCAAAGATAGTATTATTTTCTGGAATGTGCAAAGGTTTTTACGGTTTTTAAACAATTATTTTTGAGAAATATTAAGAAGAGTTAAAATAAAGAAGAGAGATGCAAGGATTTCCCGACTGCTGCATTTTACTAGCAGATGAAATTTAAAAGATGAGATTATGAAAAAGAATAACATGATGAAGTCTGCCGTGCTGATGATGCTGGCAGCTATGGCTATCAACTCTTGCTCTACAAGCAAAAACGTGAATAAGGAAATCAAGGACGAGAACCTGGTGGCTCGCCCTAGCAAAGATATGGATATGGACGAACAATATCTGACTCTCTCGGATGCTCAGCTCGACATTCTGCAGAAGAACAACAAGTTTGCCTTCAACCTCTTCCAGAAGGTTTCGGGAATGGATTCGAAGGTGGTTTCGCCTATGAGCGTTTCCTATCTCATGGGTATGTTGGCAAACGGTGCTGACGGTGAAACCCAGCAGGAAATCATGAAGGCGATTGGCTGCGACGGGGTGAGCGTGAAGGAGCTGAACGAGCTTTATAAGTTGCTGATCAAGAGCGCAGGAAAGTTGGACAGACAGACCGACGTGAACATCGCCAACTACGTGGCTGTCAATAAGAAATATCAGTTGGATAAAGATTTCGTGAAGGCTGTTTCTAACAATTATCAGGCTGGAATCGAGAGCCTCGACTTCAATTCACAGAAGTCGGCTGACCGCATCAACTCCTGGTGTGAGAAGCAGACAAAGGGAATGATTCCGAAGTTCATCGACCGCATGGAGCCTAGTGCTGTTTCCTATCTGCTGAACGCCATTTACTTCAAGGGCACCTGGATGAATGAGTTTGACAAGAAGAACACGAAGCTGGAGAATTTCCGTGGTTATACGCGCGATATTCAGAAGGTGGAGATGATGCATCAGAATGAGAAATTCGACTATTATGAGAATGAAACCTTCAAGGCGGTGCAGCTGCTCTACGGCAACGGAACCTACTGCATGACCGTCATGCTGCCTAACGAGGGCAAGAGCATCGACGACATGATGAAGGGAATGGATGCTGAAAAATTCATGACAATGATGGGGAATGTGGAGGAGTGCAAGGTAGATTTAAAGCTGCCTAAGTTTATCACAGAAATGGAATTGCCGCTCAACGACATCATCAGTCAGCTGGGAGCGCCATCTATCTTCAACCCATCGAAGGCAGATTTCAGCCGTTTCGCCAAGGGCGATTTCTTCGTGAGTCAGATGCTGCAGAAGGCAAAGATAGAGGTGAGCGAAAAGGGAACCGAGGCTGCCGCCGTTACCGGAGCCATCATGGTGGCATCCCTAGGGCCAAGAGAGGAGCGCAGTGTGGTTTTCCATGCTGATCGTCCGTTTGTCTATACGATTACCGACCAACAGACCGGCGCCATCCTCTTCATGGGACAGTTTACGGGAAAATAAGAAAATTACACGAGAAATAAATATAGTTGAAGGGGGAAAAGCTCATTTCTAAATCCAGAGCTTTTCCCCCATTTTCTTATTCTTTTCGTAAAAACTTGCTTACTTTTTTATCTTTTCCAGATATCCGGCAGCTCGCTTATCGCCCAGTTCTTCTGCCTTTTTCAGATTCTTGATGGCTTCTGCCTTCATGTTCTTCTCCTTATAGAGCAGACCGAGGAGGAGGTAGCCGTCAGCATATTCAGGGGCTAACTCAATGCAACGGGATGCGGCACTGATTCCCTCATCATAACGCTTTACTCGCAAATCCAGACTTGCCCACTCGGCAAAGAAGGTTGGCTCCTTTGGCGCAAGATAGCAGGTTCGGGCAATGTCGAACAGCGCCGGCTGCCACATTCTCAGCTTGGTTTCGCACTGATAGCGGGCATAGAAGAAGGCTGGATCTACCGGGCGCGCAATGCTGTCGTACATGTTAAAGTCCTGAATGGCACGGCGATACTGCCCCTTGTTTGCCAGATATTGACCACGAGCCAGATAGTATGGACCCGCCATGTTGGTGCGGGCTCCCACGCTGACGGCACTGTCGAGCAGCATTTCAATCTCAGTATCAGGAGCTTTCAGCCTTGTCTTTGCCTGCGCCGCCTCCAGATAGAGCTCACCGCTATTGATAGGAGTCTTGGTCAGGTCGAGGAAGATATTGGCTGCATCTGCATAATCGCCCTTGGTGAAGAGGATTCGGGCTTCCTGATGCTTGTAGACCGGCTGAGCCTTGATGGCGTAAGCCTGGCGAGCCTCGTCAAGCGCCTTGTCCATTGTCCAGGCTGTATAAACGGAATCGCCCTTATAGATTATCTTCTGATAGATGATGTCAGAATAATCCGAATGAGCCTCGTCCTTGGCAGCAGACTTCTTAATGCCGGTTTCCATCATTCGGGCAGCCTCTTCATACTTACTGTCGTTCACCAGGCCGAGCGCCTTTTCCTTATATCCGAAGGCAGATGTAGGGAATTTCTCGATGAATTCGTCAGCATACTTGTCATAATCCTGCATTTTCAGCTGACCCTTCTTCAGGGTCATCATGGTCATGGCTTCCTCCTCTGTATCAGGCAGGGCTGTGCGGATGGAAGTCTCTCTCAGGGCTGCATCGAGCGATGAAAGACCGGAAACTTTCAGCTGACTGGCGTAGTTGGCGTCAATCGCCGTGGTCTGACCGTTGCTGTGCATCAGTCCTATCACCTGTCCGTTCTTGTTGACGAAAGGACAGCCTACCGCATTCTCAGGAACTCCCGTAGAGAAGATGTAGTAGTTGTAGGATGTAAGGAATTTCTCTACACTCGTGATGCTTTCCTGCTGGAATGGCGACTTCTTGATAGAGTAGGGAACGAGCCACACTTTCTGTCCGGCTTCCGTCTCCTTTGCAGCGATGGTAGCCGCAGCCGTATTCGCCTTGATTCTGAATTTGGCAACATCATAAAGCTCATCAGCTCCCATGATGGCGTCAACTTCATACGATTTTCCCGTGGCGTCGACCACGCTGGCCTTGGTGGCTCCCACGAAAGGCTTGAAAGTACTGATGGCAGTACCCTTGTTATCAATAAACACTCCCTGTGTAGATGATATGATGGCGCCGTCCTTATTGAATGTAGTCAAGGTGAAGACGCTTTTGGCAACCTTCTGGACAGAGCCCGGTTGCGCAAGGACACTCGATGCTCCCAGCATCAGAGTCAAAATTATTATATTGATTCTTTTCATATCTATTATTTGGCATGTTTGTTTATCAACTCCCTGGCATTAGCCAGCGCCGCCTGGCTGATGTCGCTTCCGCTGAGCATCTGGGCGATTTCTTCCACCCTCTGTTCAGGAGTCAGTTCCCGCATCTGCGAGATGGTTCCGGTCTGGGTTTCCTCCTTCATCACCTTATAATGATGGCTGCCCATGGCTGCTATCTGAGGCAGGTGGGTGATGGAGATGACCTGACGGTTGAGGTTGCCCATCTCGGTCATGATTTCTGCCATCTTCTCGGCAATCTTTCCGCTGACTCCCGTATCGATTTCGTCGAAGATGATGGTTGGCAGTTTGACAGCGCCGCTGATCATCGCCTTGAGCGAGAGCATCACGCGGGCTATTTCGCCACCGGACGCTACCTGGCTGATTGGCTGGAGAGGGGTGCTGCGGTTGGCGCTGAAGAGGAAGCTTACCTTGTCGGCACCGTCCCTGCTGAGCGGTTTCTCGGCAAATTCTATCTCGAACCGGACGTTAGGAATGCCGAGCGGGATGAGACGGTTCTTCATCTCCGTCTCGATTGCCTTGGCGGCTTTCTTGCGCAGATTCGTCAGCGCATAGGCTGCCGACAATGCCTTGAGCTGCTTGTCGGTTACTTCCTTCTGCATGAGCCTGATGTCCTCATCGCCATTGTCAATATGGTCCAGCTGCTGAGCCAGACGTTCGCGGTTTTCGATGAGTTCCTCTACGGTCTCTACATGGAATTTCTGCAGCAATGCGTTGAGCTTATCCAGTCGGGAATTGAGCTGTTCCAGGCGGGCTGGGTCGAAATCTATCCGGTCCAGGCTTCGGCTGATTTCCTGCGCAATGTCCTTCAGTTCGATGTAGCTGGAATCCAGGCGGTCGGAAAGTTCAGCCACTTCGGGGTAGACCTCCCTGATGTCGCTGATGCTGTTGCTGGCATTGCGCAGCAGCTGCAGGATGCTTCCCTCATCGCCCGAAAGCGAATGGTCGGCTTCGTAGAGAGCTGATTTGATTTCTTCCGAATGGTTCAGGGTCGCTGATTCCTGCTCCAGTTGCTCAAGTTCGCCTGCTTCCAGATGCGCCTCGTCGAGTTCCTTATACTGGAATCGCATGAACTCCTCGTTCTCACGGTTTCTGTTGAGTTCCTGCTCCAGCCGTTCCAGCTCAGCCTGGGCTGAGCGGTATTGCTGATAGGCAGCCTGGTAGGTCTTGATCTGAGCTGCGTCCTTAGCCAGGATGTCTACCACGTTGAGCTGGAAATCTTCCTTCTGCAGCAGCAGGTTCTGATGCTGCGAATGAATGTCCACCAGCTGTTCGCCCAGTTCTCTCATCTTGGTCAGGGGAACCGGAGTGTCATTGATGAAAGCCCTGCTCTTGCCGGCACTGGTCAGTTCACGGCGGATGATGGTGTCTTCTGCATCAAAATCGATGTCGTTGTCGTCGAAGAAACCCTTCATGTCGTATCTGGAGAGGTCGAAATGAGCCTCAATCACGCAACGGTCCTTGCCCGACTTGATGGCCTTGCTGTCGGCACGGTTGCCCAGCAGCAGGCCGATGGCTCCGAGGATGATGCTTTTGCCTGCACCCGTTTCGCCAGTGATGACAGAGAAACCTGGATACAGTCTTATATCCAGTTCGTCTATGAGCGTAAAGTTTCTAATATACAGTTGCTTGAGCATAATTCATTAAATCTTTTTCTAACCCTGGCAGAAAGCCGGGGCTTATTCCTTTATCTTGTCCCAGAAAGCGCTTTGAGACGGGTTGATGCTGAAGAGAAGTTCGTAGATGGCTTCCTTCTCCTTCTGGGTTCCATGACCCTTGTAGATGTTGGCAAGCTCATCCTTCTTGTAATCAGTCCATATCTGCGGCAGCAGACTGAGCGGACGGTTTTCCCTCGCCTTCCGGAGAAGGGTGGTAAGAGCCGTAGTAATCTCGCCCCGGCCTCGTTCCACGTTGTTTGCCATCTCGTCCAGTCCCTTGCGGTAATAATCATACTGCAGCTGGCGGTAGGGTTCCATGGCGCCGTCCAGATAATCGGAGATGATGGCAAAGCGGTTCTTGGAATCGGCAAATGCCTTCCATCCCGGATAATCGAGGTTCTGGGCGTTGTTGGCAAGGTTCATGCATCTTTGAAGCACATCTTCGCCACCCTTGGGCGCAAACGTGTCGAGGTCAAGACCTATGATGAGATAGGCATAATAGGCGCAGAGAGCCGTCAGCTGATTGTCTATCTGCTGCTCGTTGAACTCCAGCTGGTCGAACTCGGCAAACTTGAACGTGAAGTTCTGGTCCACATTATTATATATGGTGGTGGTGTAGGCCGAATTATAGACCGGTCGGTTAGCCTGGATAAGCGCCTTGCATGTAAACATGTTTGCATCTTTATCATACTTGCTTACCGTAATGTTGAAATTACAGACGATGCGCTCTTTCCTGGCAAACTGCAGATGGGTCCATTGGCGGTCGTTGAGAAACTGCTCCAGAGTCTGCTGCAGGTTTTCGAAGACGCTCTTGTCCGTGCCCGAAATCTGGGCGTGGTTGATCGTGACCTTGGCCTGGAGCTCCTGCGCAGAAACTGTCTGTACGGTACAGAATAGAATCCATACCATACAGACAGCTTTCATCCACTTACAGGATTTTTGCCAATTCGTTGATGATGTCTTTAGCCACCTCAGTCTTTGGTTTCTTCTCATATTCTTTCTTGCCCTTTTCTGAGATAATCGTTATCTGATTGTCGTCCGTGCGGAATGTGGTTCCCGGATTGCGGGTGGAGTTGAGCACGATGAAGTCGGCATTCTTCTTCTGTCTCTTCTTCTGTGCGTTGGCTTCCTCGTCGTTGGTTTCCAGGGCGAAAGCCACGATTCGCTGGTTCTTCTGCTTCATCTGTCCCAGGGCAGCAGCAATATCGTGCGTAGGCACGAGGCGCAATTCCAGGTCGTCCTTCTCACGCTTGATTTTCCTGTCGGCAACGGCATTCGGCTTGAAGTCGGCAACGGCAGCACAGAGGATGGCTGCATCTGCCTGCTGGAAAGCCAGGGTAGAGGCCTGGTACATCTCTTCGCAGCTCTCCACATCGATGCGGTTGATTCCGGGACTGCACGAGAGCGCTACGGGACCGGCGATGAGGGTTACGTTGGCGCCACGGCGCAGGCATTCCTCAGCCAGGGCGAATCCCATCTTGCCGGAAGAATAATTGCCGATGAAGCGCACCGGGTCTATCTTCTCATAGGTGGGTCCGGCAGTAATCATCACGTTCTTGCCCTTCAGGTCTTCCTGCTCGCTGAAGAATCGTTCCAGATACTCCACGATGATGTCGGGTTCTTCCATACGTCCCTTGCCTTCCAGTCCACTGGCAAGGAATCCCACTTCCGGTTCTATGATATGATTGCCATAGCCCAGGAGGGTCTTCATGTTAGCCTGGGTGGATGGATGCTTGTACATGTCCAGGTCCATGGCTGGTGCAATGAAGACCGGCGCCTTCATGGAGAGGTAGGTGGTGATGAGCATGTTGTCGGCAATGCCGTGAGCCATCTTACCCATCGTAGAGGCGGTGCAGGGAGCAATGAGCATGGCGTCTGCCCAGAGTCCGAGGTCAACATGAGAGTTCCATGTTCCGTCGCGCTGCGAGAAGAACTCGCTCACCACGGGCTTATGGGTGAGGGCAGAGAGGGTGATGGGAGTGATGAACTCCTTGCCGGCTGGCGTAATGACCACCTGCACCTCAGCGCCTTTCTTGATGAGCCCGCGGATGATGAGACAGGACTTATAGGCTGCAATGGAGCCCGTAATGCCCAGTACTATTTTCTTTCCTTTCAACATTCTCCTATTTCCCCATACGCTTATTGTATTCACGGAGGCGAATACGGGTAAGTACCTGCTTGGTATTGTTGGTAAAGTCGCTGCCCAGAACCCATGTGAAGTAGCCTGGGTCGCGGGTCAGGATTTCGCCAACGTCCCAGCCTTTGTATTTGCCGAAGTTGAAGACCTCATGCTTCAGAGGCTCGCCCTTCTCATCGGTCATTACATTGCCGTCAGCATCCTTCACTTCCTGCCATACGATGCGGCCAGCAAAGTCTACATTGTCGTTCTGCTTGGAGAAGGCAGCCAGCTCATCCATGTCGTTGTTGAGCACGCGCTCCGGTTCGTCCTGAACGCCTGGAGCATATTTGTCGAGCTCAGCCATCAGCACGCGGTAGGTGGCTTCTGTATCCTGGTCAGCTCTATGAGCCTCGAAATCTTCTTCCATCTTTCTTCCGCAGAAGAACTTGTAGGCAGCAGCCAGGTTTCTGCGCTCCATCTTCATGAAGATGGTCTGAGCGTCGATGAGGCGGCACTTGCCGAAGTCGAAGTCGATTCCGGCACGGAGGAATTCCTCTGCGAGCATCGGAATATCGAAATGGTTGGAATTGTAGCCGGCAAAATCGCAGCCGGTAAACTCCTTGTCGAGTGTGGCAGCCAGCTGCTTGAAGGTAGGAGCGTCCTTGACGTCTTCGGTGCTGATGCCTGTGAGGGCTACAACCTCTGCAGGAATCTCCTTCTCCGGATTGACGAAGAGGTTCTTTCTTGTCTCTGTTCCGTCCGGACTTACCTTGATGTATGATATCTGAATAATTCTGTCCTTCACCATGTCCAGACCTGTTGTTTCAAGGTCGAACACGATTAAAGGCTTTTTTAAGTTGAGTTTCATTTTTCTATTAAAAATATTTGTCTGACGATTCAGTTAAGCCTGCTGCTCCTTAGTCATTCAGGAGCATAGGCATGATGAGCATGAGGACATCCTCGTTTTCAGTCTGCTCTGCAGGAACGATGATTCCGGCACGGCTAGGGTCAGCGAGCTGGAGGATGATGTTGTCGCCATTGATATTGCTGAGCACTTCGTTCAGGCTGCTGCCCTTGAAACCGATGTTGATTGGCGAACCCACATACTCGCATGACATCTGCTCGCGGGCTGATGTAGAGAAGTCCATATCCTCAGAAGAAACCTCCATTCTGCCTGATTCGATGCTGAAACGAACCAGCTGGCTGCTCTCGCTGGCGAAAGGCATTACGCGGCGCAAGGCGCTGATGAGAGCCCTGCGGTCTACGGTTACCTCGTTAGGATTGTTAGGAATCACGGAGTTGTAGTTAGGATAGCGACCGTCAATGAGTCTGCATCTCATCTCGCCGTCAGCGAAAAGGATTTCGGCACTGCGGTCATCAAACTTGATTTCCACGTCATCGCTGTCTCTTGTCAGGATAGCCTTGAGCAGGGATGCTGGCTTCTTAGGAAGGATGAACGAAGCTGGAGTCTCGCTCTTGATGGTGTAGTTTCTGTTGCGCACCAGCTTATGGCCGTCGCTGGCAACGATGGCGAGAGCATCGGCAGTGAGGTCGAAATAAATACCGTTCATTACAGGGCGCAATTCATCGTTTGCCGTAGCGAAGAGAGAACGTGAGATGTTGTCAATCAGCACGTTTGTAGGAAGGGCGATGAAATGAGAAGCCTCGTTCATGCTCTGTGTGCGAGGGTAATCTTCCGCATTCTGACCGGTGAAGTTGTAAAGACCGTTCTGGTAAACGATTTTGATAGCAAAGGTCTCCGTGTCAACATCAAAGTTGAGAGGCTGCTCAGGCAATTCCTTGAGCGCATCGAGGATAACTCTGTTAGGAACGCAGAATTCGCCTTCGCCGTCATTGTCTGCCAATTCGATGGTGCTCTTGATGATATTGTCACTATCGCTGGCAGTAACTGTCATTTCACCATTTGCTACCTGGAAAAGGAAACAATCAAGGATAGGCAAGGAATTCTTGCTGCTGATTACCTTGGCTAGCATGTTGAGCTTGTTGCTCAATGCAGAACTTGAAACTGTAAATCTCATGAGTATTTATTTTAAATTAATTTTTTATTTTTCTTATTCACCTATTTAATTTAGCATAATCGCTTAATTGAGCACAAAAATACAAAAAATATTGTTCATACACAAAAATAATTGGATAAAAGTTTGAGTTTTAGAACTATTTTTAGTAATTTCGCAGTCAGAATCGTTTGAATCTATAAAAACTTTAAAATATTAATATGGAATTACAAGGAAAGGTTATTGCCGTTTTACCAGAAAGAAGCGGCGTATCTCAGAGAGGCGAGTGGAAGGCTCAGTCTTATGTTATCGAAACTCACGAAGCATATCCTAAGAAGTTATGCTTTGATGTTTTTGGCGCAGACCGTATGGCTCAGTTCAATATTCAGAGTGGTGAAGAGATTTTGGTTTCCTTCGATATTGATGCTCACGAGTATCAGGGTCGTTGGTTCAACAGTATCCGCGCATGGAACGTGCAGCGCGTAGATCCTAACGCTGTTGGCGCAATGGGTGGAATGCAGCCTGGTGCTTCAGCATTCCCTCCTATGGGTGCAGCTCCTGCTCAGCCAGCTCCTGCAGCTGCTCCTGCAGCAGGTGCTACTGCTCCATTCCCTCCAGCTCAGCCAGCAGCTCCTGCAGCAGGTGGAAGCGCTGACGATCTTCCATTCTAAGCTGAACACAGCATTGGAAAACAGTTGAGGGTGTGTCATCATCTTGTTGATGGCACACCCTCATTTTTTGTCTCTTTCCGTTTTCTCACGGAACATTTTTTCTGAAAATTCTATTCCACTCTTCTCCGTTTCTCGAAAAAGCTTTTAGAGGCGGTAAAGAACAGAACGACGGCTGCGGCATTTTCGATGGCTACCATCCAGAAGGTTCCGTTGTAGCTGAAATGCTCTGCCACAACACCACCGAGCAGACAGCCGATTCCGAATCCCAAATCCCAACCCGTAAGAATACTGCTGTTGGCTGTGCCTCGCTGGTCGTGGCGCGCCACATTGATAAACATATTCAGGAAGGCAGGATAAAGATGACCGTTGCCCAGACCGATGAGTGCGGCTGAGAGGTAATAGGCTACTGGATGCTTGATGGCGACGAAGATGATGAAGCCCACCAGCGAAATCAGCATTCCTTCGGCTGCATTCTGCGTTAACTTGCCTTTGCTCAGCGCCTTACGTCCCTGCAAGCGGGAGAGGAACAAGCCCATCGAAAGAATGGCAAAATAGGTTCCCGTTCCGCCCGTAATGCCGAGTTCTTCCTTGCTGTAGATGGCAAGATAGTTGCTCAGAACGCCCCAGCAGAAACCAAACATGCAGATGTTGATGGCGAGCAGCCAGGCACGGGTCAGGAAGAATCGGTCCAGGGACAGCTTCTCCTTGTTCTTGACGATTTCCTTCTCCGGCAGATGAACCGTTCCGGCAATCACCACCGAAGCGATGGCTACGATGAAGGCAATCCAGAACAGTACCATGTAACTGCCCACCATATTATGGAGATAGATTCCGACAGACGGAGCTATTGCCATGGCGAAATTGTTGCTCAGTCCGTAGAGGCCAATGCCTTCGTTGCGGCGGCTGGCAGGCAGGACATCAATAGCGCAGGTACTGTTGGCAACGGTTACGGCGCCAAACGGTCCGCCATGCAGGGTTCGGCAGATGGCAAACATCAGGATGGTGCTGGCAGCAATGTATCCTGCAAAGAAGATGGCGAAGGCTGCCAGGCAAATCATCAATACTTTCTTTCGAGAGAACCCGTCTACCACATAGCCGCTGAAGGGGCGGACGATGAGGGCTGCCACAGTATATCCGCTCAGTACAATGCCGATTACATCCTTCGTTGTCCCGAAGGTCTCACTCAGATAGAGCGGGAGCAACGGGGTGAGAAGATAGAAGGCGAAATAGAGCAAGAAATTGGTCGTCATCACCTTCACATAGTTAGCATTCCAAAGTTTCTCTTTCATCTCTTGTTGCATTCTTATTTCTTGTTCAGAACAAAAGTTTCTTGTTGCGTTCAACTATTAAATCTTGCCCTCCAGCCAGGCGTCAATCAGGCGGCGGGCAATGGATAATTTCTCAGGAAGGATAGGGAGGTTGTCCTTGCTAAACCACTTGCCGCGAGAGAGTTCCTCTTTCTGCAGGTGGATTTCTCCATCCACATATTCTGCCGTATAGCCCACCATCAGTCCACTTGGATAAGGCCATGGCTGGGAACTGAAATACTTCACGTTCTTGATGGTAAGTCCCGTCTCTTCCATCACCTCGCGATGCACGGCTTCTTCCAGACTTTCGCCCGTCTCTACGAATCCGGCTACGAGAGAATCGAAGTTGCCCTTGAAGTTGCGGGCATGAACGAGAAGAACCTGATCGCCTTTCTTGATGAGCACGATGATGGCGGTGGCGAGAGATGGCCAGACCTGCTTGCCGCACTGGGTGCATTTCTTGCTGATGTCGGTTGCCATCTGCATCGGAGCGCCGCAGACGCCGCAGAAATGGGTGTTCATGTCCCAGTAGTTCAGTTCCTGGCACTTGCCAGCCTTCTGATAAAGCTCAGGTGTGAGCTTATAGAAACTGGGGCGCAGACCGCACATCTCGAACTTCGGATGGTCTGTGACGGGTTCCGGAATGGTGAAGGTTTTCACCTCCGTTCCGTCCTCCATCGGAGTGATGTTGAGGATGTGGGTCCAGGGCTTTGTCTCTATCGGACATTCCTCACTACATGGAATCGTATAGGTTCCGTCTTCTCTCTTCTCCAGCAAGATGTCACTCTTGCAAAATATAAACCAATACTTCATAATATATTTTTTTCTCAAGTTTCGCAAGTTAGTCTCACACGCTCTGAACCAACGGTCACCAGCTTGTGGGAAGAAACTTGCGAAAGTTCAGTTATTTTTCCTTGCCGAACAGCAATTCATAGTCGCGCTGGGCTGCAGGCTTGGTCCATGCTTCCGGTACGAACTTCCAGTTGTTGTTGGCTTTAGCCTCGATAGTGCCCATCTTTTCGATAGCTTCCATCAGATAGTAGCGCTGGTCGCGCTTGCTGCGGTAGATGATTCGACTGTCCAGACTGTCCTTTGGAATTCCGGCGCCACGAGTGAGAAGCTCTCCGCCACCATTGCCACGATAGCTATTTACGGCTACATTGTACCATTTCTTCTCATCGAAAGGCTGACCGTTGCTCATGCGCAGAATCTTCACCTTCTCTCCGTCTGGCTTCGTAACATCCACCTCATAGTCGATTCCGGCAGCACTGTCAAAGTTGAAGGAGAGATTCTTGAAGCCCAGGCGCTGCTGATCGCCCTTGGTCTGGGTGTCGAGCAGAAGCAGATGATCGTCAGGACTCTTCATGGTGTTCACCCAAAGGTCATAACTCATCTCCAGATGCTTGCGAATCTCTTCACCGGTGAGGCGCATCACGTAGAGCTGATTCTCATATTTATAGAGATTGAACATATCGCTCACGTAGACAGGACCAGCGTTGATGGTGGAATTGAATTGAAGCGGAGCGTTGAAGGCAATGTCAGCCTTGGTGATTTCGAGCTGCAGGTTGAGGATGAAATCATTGAAGGCGCAGCTTCCGAAGAACGATTCACGGCTGTGGATGGTGTTCTTGAAAGTACCAATCTGCTTGCCCACATATTGGTTGATTTCTGCAATCTGAGGCTCGAAAGTCTTCATGAATTCCTCGTCGATAGGACATTTTGTCACATCGGCAAGGTTTCCTACCACTTTCTTGTCAGTCACTACATATTGCTTCTTACCGTTCACCTTCTTCTTGTTGAGGGTCAGAGTAATCTCTGCATCAGCTACGGAGAGGGCGTTATTGGCAGGGTCGAGACAAATAACAGGCTTGCCTTCCACATTGGTAACAGTCTCGTTGCATCGGGTGTGGTCATGACCAAAGAGTACTATGTCGAAACCTGGCACTTCCTTTGCAACTCTGAGCGAAGCATCCTCTTCATATTCAGGGGTAACGATTCCACCGTCCTTACCACTATGGAAGACGCCGATTACCACGTCAGGCTTCTCGTTCTCCTGGATGTGCTTCATCCATTTCCGGGCACTGGTCACCATGTTCTCGAAATGGAGACCGCTCCAGAGATTCTCTGTCAGCCAGTTAGGAATGGCTGGAGTCAGCAAGCCGAGCACGGCAACCTTCACACCCTCGCGGTTCAGGATGATGTAAGGCTTGACGTAAGGCTCGCCAGTCTTGGTGTCGATGATGTTGGCTCCCAAAACAGGGCAGTTCAACTCCTTGATCCATTTGTCGTAAACAGGATGACCGGTCTCAACATCATGGTTACCGAACGCTTGCGCATCATACTTCATATAGTTGACTACATCCGAAGCCACGTTGCGAGCCTGGGTGTTCACATAATTATAATAGTAGCAGGTGGGCTGTCCCTGCAGAATGTCGCCATTCTCCAGGAGGATAACATTGTCCTTATACGTCTTTCGAAGGTCGTTGACGTAGGAAGAAACTCTAGCCAGAGTACCTGCCTTTGGCTTCCGGTTGATGAAATCGTAAGGGAAGAAGGAACCGTGGACGTCACTCGTTTCGATCACTCTCAGTTTTACGGTACGTTGCTGTGCCATAGCGGGTGAGTTGATGGTAAGCGCCAGCAAGAGCGCTGCAAATACTTGTTTCATATTACTAAAAAGTTATTATTACTCTGCAAAAGTACAAAAAAGTTGGCAATTACGGCATACTTTTTGTTGGATAATTCAAAAAATAATTAAAAATAGGAGGTATAAGAATATGGCATTCGTAGATTATTACAAAATTCTTGGTGTTGACAAGAACATTCCTCAGAAGGATGTTCGAGCAGCCTATCGTAAGAGAGCTAAGCAGTTTCATCCTGACTTGCACCCTAACGACCCGAAGGCTAAGGCTAAGTTCCAGGCTTTGAACGAGGCGTATGAGGTGTTGTCAGATCCAGATAAACGTGCCAAATACGATCAGTTTGGCGAGAACTGGAAGAACGCCGGTGGCTTCGGTGGTGGTGGATTTGGTGGCGGCAGTGCCGGTGGCGCTGGCGGCAATCCGTTTGAGGGCTTCGACTTCAGCAGTTTCGGAAGTGGCGGAGGTGGATTCTCCAGCTTCTTCGAAAATCTCTTTGGCGGCGGCCGTTCCCGCAGCAGCCAGGGCGGTGCTGGTTTCGGCGGCTTCGGAGGCGGAGCTGGAACTGGCGGCTTTGGTGGCTTTGGCGGTTTCGGTGGAGCCAATGCCGGTTATGGCGCAGGTGCTGACTTCGGTACTGGCGGTTGCAACGGCGGCTGCGGCGGTCAGCAAGGTGCTCGAACCAACAATGGCGAAATGAACATGAACGTGAACATCGACATGTATACTGCCTTGTTGGGTGGTGAAGGAATCATCACGCTGAGCAACGGTTCGAAGATTAAGTTGAAGATCAAGCCTGAGACTCAGAACGGAACGAAGGTTCGTGTTCGGGGCAAGGGTTACGACCGTGGCGATGGAACCTTCGGTGATCTGATGATTACCTATAATGTGAAGTTGCCAACCGGCTTGAATGACAGACAGAAAGAGTTGCTTCGCCAGATGAAGGACGCAAAGTAGAAGTCAGATGCAATAAACAAAATCGCCCTGTAAGGGCAAAAGCTTTAAAATAAGTCATTGAAACTTGAATGCTTTTGTTCTTACAGGGCTTTTTTTATTTTCCCATTTTTTATTTTCCCATATTTTTTATTGAGCAGGAGTTACCTTCGACATATTGAATGATGAAATCTTCAGGTCAGGAGAAACGGTGCTCGAAATCTTGAACAACTGTTCGTGCTTGGAACCGTCAGTCTTGTCAACCACCTGCTTGGCGGTGAACACTACCTGATATTCATATTCGCTGTCGCCAATCTCACGTTTCTTGATCTGATAATCATTGTTAATGTGCCAGTTCATGTTGGCAACATCCTCCTTATAGAGCTTGTCCATAAAGGTAACGACATCCGATTTCGGTGCAGAATTCTTGCCCAGCAGTGAAGAGAGAATGTCTTCGCAGTTGGCGAGCAACCCATCACCATCATGAGCGTTGATGCTCTGGAAGAACTGGCGATAGAGACTAGAGATAAATTCTTTCTCTTCCGGCTGCAGGTCACGCCCCTTCACTTTCTTCAGGGCATTCTCAGCCTCTTCGATGTGCGAACCGTCTCTGTGGTCATCCAGGTAGGTCTGATAAGCATCAGCCGTATCCGCATTCTTCGCCACATTCCAGTCGATGGAATCAATCTTGTTGATGGCTTCCTGCTTATGAATGCTATTCGGATATTTCTCCAGATAAGCCTGCAGCGCATCTTTCGAACCGCTTACCACGGCATTGGTCCAGTCCTGATCCGTCTGCTTCAAACGGTCAAGATGGGCAGTAATCGAATCGCGGTGGGCTTCGTCTGCGTCCTTGTAGGTGTCCAGATAACTCTGCAGAACCATCGGGTCAGTACTCTGCATGGCATATTCGTAAGCTTCCATCTCCTTGTTCTTGTTGGCATTGTCATAGAAGTAATACAGGATTCCGCAGACGAGAACAGAGAAGATGAGCGAGATGATCAGAATGCTTCTGGTTCCCTTCTTCTTTTCCGGTTCCTTGTTTTCCGGATTCTGCTCGGCTCCGTTTCCGTTGGCTGCCGTTGGTCGTACTGGTGGAGGTGGAGGAGTTGCAGGCATTCCCGGATTTGCCGGTCTTGCAGACATTTCTGTAGTAGCCGGTCTTGCTGGTTGCTGCATGGTTTGTCTTGCAGGCTGCAGAACTGTAGCAACCGGTTCCACTGGCTGTGCAGGCTGCACCGGTGCAGAAGGAGCAGGAGAGATTCCGCCTCTGCCACCTACCAATGTCGGATTGGGAGTCTGACAGTTAGGACACATTTCAAGATAATTGAAATATACCTCTCCGCAGTTAGGGCATTTGGTGATTTTGCCCGCAATCTCTACACCGCAGCTTGGACATGTTGGTGCTTTATCGCTAATTTGGCGTCCACATTCAGGACATTTTATAATTGCCATAGTTTTATTTAAAGTTTATTGATTTACATATTTTAATTTCCAGACATCATTGATTTTCTAACCTCAAGCCCTCACTTTTACCCCCTGAAGCTAATCATAAAGTTCAAAGCTCCAAGTTCAAAGTAACGAAGTTCAAAGTCATCGATGTCTGAATCTGATTTCTCTCAGTCTATGCCTTCCCATGAAGCGGCTTTTGTCAACATAACCATTGATTCCGTTCAGTCTACCTTTACCTGTATACTGCCACATCTCGAAGTCTCTGCCGTCTGCCAATACGGGTTCCCGCTTGGAGTATTGGGCAATCATGAGCTTGTAGCTGTCCAGCTTGCCCAGCAGATAATGGTCGTAGAAGTTGGCTCCAGTATAAATGAGCGGCTTCTGTCTGTAGGCTTTTTCAACCAGATGCAGGAACTTGAACAGCGAGTCGCAGAACTCTTCAGTTTTCAGTCCGCTCTTGGTCTCCACGTCTATCATCGGCAGCAGGTCCTGATCCCCAGGTCGGCATTGTGCCATGAAATTCTCCAGCTGCGTCTGCTGCGGAATCCTGGCGCGGTAGAAGTGATAGGATCCTACCTTGAGCCCGTACCGGTGAGCCAGGTCAATATTCTTCTTATACTTGGCGTCTACGTTGGTTCCGCCTTCAGTAGCTTTCAGATAGACATAAGCCATCTTGGAATTATCACCTACAGTTTCCCAAAAGACATTCCCTTGGTAATGGCTGAGGTCAATACCATGCACATGACTGCAGGTATCTTCACATTGCACTTGAGCATGAAGCCCAAGGGTAAATATAATGGTAATTATTGTTATGATACTTCTTTTCATAACTGCAAAGATACGAAAAACGTCTGATATATGCATCAGACGTGTTCGTTTTTTATATAAATTTATATTTCACTATTCTTCGATTTCCGAAAGTGAACGGAAAAAGTTGTTCATGAAATTGCTCATAGTCTCTATCGGAGCATACTGCAGGAAGCGCATGCTTCGGCGCAGATTCTTGCGCATGGTGCCTCCGGTAGTATGTACGAAGCCGGCATTGTTCTGTTCAAACTGGATGTCCTGATGCTCCGTAATGTTGTAATAGAGCGAGCGCAGCGTATGCTTGTAGGCGCCTGGCTCTACTTGGCGAACAAACGGGATTTCGTCCTGTTCAAAGTCAAAGAAGGTGATGAGCACGCTTCCTTCCAGCTGTGCGATGCGCTGGATGCGAAGTCTGGTAAGCCATTTCTCCAGTTTCACGAAGTCTACCTTGTCGCCTTTCGTGCGCAGGTAGTTGCCCAGCTGGATAATGCCCTTCAGATTGATTCCGCTCTTCAGGATACTGTTCACATTGCCCACGATGATGCGCAGCAGGTAGACGGTTTCTATCGAGGTATCAATAGCATGGCGTTCGTCATCTTGTATCTTAGTAAGACGGCGATTCAGAAAACTGTTGTTCATGCGAACTTCTCCCTCTGGAATGTCGCTGAGGTTCTTCATCATCTGGGCAATCTTCTGCATCTTGAAGGTTGTCATTGGTTCCAGTTCTTCATCGGTTCCGAAATTCTCGGAACGCAGCTTGATGAAAAGATTACGCTGTAAAAAGTTCATATCGCCTGAATTTTAAATGATATTTTTCTGTTTAATTATATCGCTTCGGATAGCGGAAGATGATTGCGAGGAAAGCGGCAATACCGATGGCTACCGGATAGTAGAGATAGGGCAGAATGTCCATCGGACTGATTCCTGCCAGACCGGCTGCCAGAAGCATCTGAACTCCGTAAGGAATCATTCCCTGCACCATACACGAGAAGGTGTCGAGGATGCTGGCTGCCTTGCGGTTGTCTACGCCAAACTTATCACCTATCTTCTTTGCGATATTTCCTACAGTCAGGATTGCCACCGTGTTGTTGGCTGTACAGATATTCACCAGCGATACGAGCGCAGCAATGGAGAGTTCGGCTCCACGCTTGCCGTGAACACGGGCGGTAATCTTGTCGATGATATAGTTGATTCCTCCGTTCTCCCGGATGATTTCCAGCATTCCGCCTGCCATCATGGCGATAATCACCAGCTCGCCCATGCCCGTGATTCCATTGCCCATTGCCGAGAACCAGCCAAACAGGTCGTAGGAGAGGGGAGAACCGAGATAGTAGCTTGCCACGCCGATGACGCCACAGAGTATCGTGCCCATTGCCAGTACAGCCATCACGTTCATGCCGGCTATGGCGCAGACGAGTACTAATATATAAGGTAATACCTTGACGTATTCCACGTCTGCAATGTCGGTTGGAGCCTGAAGACCGATTCCCATCACGGCATAGACGCCGAGGATGATGAGGGCGGCAGGACCCACGATGAGCGAATTCACCCTGAACTTATCACTCATCCGGCAACCTTGCGTCTGGGTTGCCACCACCGTCGTATCAGAGATGAACGAAAGGTTGTCGCCAAAATAGGCGCCACCCACAATGATGGCGGTCATCATGCCCACATTGCCGTGCATGGAACTAGCCAGTCCGGCTGCAATAGGAACCAGCGCCACCACCGTTCCCACACTGGTACCGATGGAGACGGAGATGAAGCAAGCCGCCAGGAAGAGTCCTGGAAGAATCATGCTGGCAGGCAGAACGCTCAGCGCCAGGTTCACGGTGGCGTCTACTGCCCCCATCGCCTTTGCCGATGCTGCGAACGCACCTGCCAGTACGTATATCCACAACATGAGCATCAGGTTGTTGGCACCAGCACCCTTACTGTAGGTATCTACTCGCTTCTTGATGGGCATTCCACCCGAAATCGCCACGGCATAGATACTGGATATCATGAATGCCACGGTGAGCGACAAGTTGGTGTCCTTGTGAGTCGCATCCGTAGAATAGACGGTGAACACTGCGATAAGGACAATCAGCAAAAATAACGGCGATAGCGCCAGCAAACCTTTTTTATTACTCATGTTTTATATTTAATGTTACAATGTTACTCCATTCTTGAAAATGGAGATTTCGCTGTAGCCGTTCTTCTCATTGCGGGCTTCCTCGCCATTGGCTACGGCGATAATCTTATCGATAAATTTGCGTACAAGATCCTTCATCTCAGTACCCTCTACCAGTTCACCGGCATTGAAGTCAATCCAGTTTGGCTTGTTCTTTGCCAGATTGCTGTTGGTAGAAATCTTCATGGTTGGTACGAAGGTGCCGAATGGCGTTCCACGACCGGTGGTGAAGAGTACGAGCTGGCAACCTGCAGAAGCCAGTGCTGTGGCTGCTACGAGGTCATTGCCTGGAGCTGAAAGGAGGTTGAGACCGGTAGTCTCCAGACGATCACCATACTGCAATACACCGCTGACCGGAGCACGACCGCACTTCTGTGTACAGCCCAGCGCCTTGTCTTCGAGGGTAGAGATTCCACCAGCCTTATTGCCTGGAGAAGGATTCTCGCCAACTGGCTCACCGTGGCTGAGGAAGTACTCCTTGAAGTCGTTGATGAGGTGAACAGTCTTGTCGAAGAGTTCCTTGTTTTCACAACGGTTCATCAGGATGGTCTCTGCACCAAACATCTCAGGCACCTCGGTGAGGATAGATGTTCCGCCCTGAGCAACCAGCCAGTCAGAGAATTCACCTACCAATGGATTGGCTGTGATTCCGCTAAAGCCGTCAGAACCGCCACACTTCAAACCTACGCGGAGCTTGCTAACCGGCACGTCCTCGCGCTTGTCTTCCTTAGCCTTCTGATAGAGGTCACGGAGCAGTTTCATGCCTTCCTCCAGCTCATCGCCTTCAACCTTCTGTGTTACAAGAAGTTTGATGCGTTCCTTATCGTAGTCGCCAAGCATCTCCATGAAAGCGTCAGCCTGATTGTTTTCACAGCCGAGAGAGAGTACGAGCACAGCGCCAGCATTTGGATGAAGGCAGATGTCTCGCAACACCTTACGGGTGTTCTCATGGTCGCCTGAAAGCTGAGAGCAGCCATAGTTATGGTGCCATGCGTGGATGGCGTCGATTCCCTCGCAGTTGGTCTCCTTCTTCAGGAGTTCAACAAGCTTCTCTGCGATTCCGTTCACGCAGCCCACAGTAGGGACCACCCAGATTTCGTTTCTTACACCTACTTCGCCGTTCTTGCGAACGAATCCCTTGAAGGTGCGGTTCTCCTGTGCGATGCTCAACTGCTCGTCTACAGGGTTGTAGGTGTACTCCAGAGTTCCGGCGAGATTGGTCTTGAGATTATTCTCGTTCACCCATTCGCCCTGCTTCAGGTCCTTCTTGGCGTGGCCGATTGGATAACCGTACTTGATGATGTCCTTTCCTTCGGCAGCATCGTCGATGAGCACCTTATGTCCAGCAGGAGTATCCTGCAACAGGGTGATGGTCTTACCATCTACCTCAATCACTTCGCCCTTCTTCATTGGGCGCAAGCAAACCACTACCGAGTCGGCAGGGTTAATCTTGATAAAGCTTGATAGTTTCATTCTGTAGTTGTTTTTATATATTTATATTATGTATATAATCAAATACTTATTTCCTTCAATCAGAATCATTTTAGATTTGCGTTCTGCGATAGAAGTCTACGTTCTCCTTCATCAGCAGCTCAATAGGCATGTAGTTCACGGTGGTCACCTTCTTCTTCAGCACGATTGCCTGGAAGAGGGTGTCTACACAGTAGTAACCCTGCATGTAGGCGTGCTGTGCGATGAGGAACGAGATGCTTCCCTCGCGCAGACAGTGGGCATTCTTCTCCACCATGTCATAGCCCATGATCTGAACATCACGGCGGTTGGTTTTCAGGAGGAAGTCGCCCACGATATGTGCCTTCGACGTCATGGTGATGCAGTGATGCGTATCCGGATGCTCGGCAAAATATCTCTCCAGCATCTTCACGTATTCGTTTCGGGTTCCGTTGAGCGGCAGGTCGAGTACCTTGATTTCCACCTGTGGGAAGTGGTCGTGCATGTAGTGGCGGAAACCTACCTCTCGGTTGTCCTGCTGCTTGCTGACCACCTTTCCGTCCTTGGTCTGTCTCATCAGCATGATTTCCTTCTCGTCACTGGCAATCATCATCAGCATCTTGGCTGAGAAGAAGCCAGAGCAGAACGAATCCTGACCGAAGAATGAGAGCGGACGCAGGTCGGGCATGTATGAGTCGAGGAGGATGAAGGGGATGCTTTTATGATGCAGCTGTTCGGTCAACTCCCGTGTTACGGCGAGCGAAGACGGAACCACGATGACGCCCTCAGGCTGTGCTTCCAGAATCTCTTTCGACATCTCACGGAACGAATCCTCATTGGAGCGCTCGTAAAATCTGATTTCTACGTCGATATGGAAATCGCGGCGCACCTCTTCACACTTCTTTGCACCTTCCTCAATCTCTTCCCAGTAAGCTTCCGATTCGTGCTTAGGGATGAGCAGATAGAAGGTGTACGATTTGTTGTACGCCAATGCACTGGCGTACATGTTGGGTTGGTAATTCATCTCCTTCAGCGCCTTCTCCACCTTTTCACGGGCAGTCTTGGATACGTTGGGGCGCTCATGGAGGACTCGGTCAACCGTTCCGACGGATACGCCAGCTCTTTCAGCAATATCCTTGATCCTGATTTTTTCGGCCATTGTTTTAAGTATTTATTTTTGAGGAAAGCTTCGCGCGAACATTATTATATAGTAACATGTGCCGGCTGTGCATTTCCATCAATTGATTATTGAACCAAAGCATGTGTGTGCGACCACAGTTCATACTTTCGGGCACAAATATACAATAAAAAAATGAATTGTGCGAATACACAGCTGTTTTTTTGCACAAAAACCAAAAAAAAGTATTGAAAAAAGGAAAAATACGGGTAAAAACGAAAAAAAATCCCTTTTTATTTCGTTATTTGGGAAATTATGGTTATTTTTGCCAACGATATGAGACGGTGACTTAAAACATTGTCAAGATCATGTAATGATGAGTTCCTAGAATTGTCAATTACAAACAAACATAAAAACAATAAATTAAAACTATCAACAATGGCAAAAATTGTAACATTAGGTGAAATTATGCTTCGTTTGTCACCAGAAGGCAACGAGCGCTTCATTCAGAGTGATTCATTCCGCATCATCCCTGGCGGTGGTGAAGCTAACGTAGCTGTCAGCTTGGCTAACTATGGTCACGAGGCTTACTTCGTATCTAAGCTGCCAAAGCACGAGATTGGTCAGATTGCCCTGAATGCTCTCCGTCGCTATGGTGTAAACACTGATTTCATCGCTCGTGGTGGCGACCGTGTTGGTCTTTACTATGCTGAGACTGGTGCTTCTATGCGCCCATCAAAGGTTATCTACGACCGTGCTCACAGCGCTATCGCAGAGGCTGATGCTGCAGATTTCGATTTCGATAAGATTATGGAGGGTGCCCAGTGGTTCCACTGGAGCGGTATTACTCCTGCTATCAGCGACAAGGCTGCTGAGTTGACCAAGTTGGCTTGTGAGGCTGCTAAGCGTCATGGCGTAACTGTTTCTGTTGACCTCAACTTCCGCAAGAAGCTGTGGACTTCAGAGAAGGCTATCTCAGTGATGCGTCCTTTGATGAAGTACGTTGACGTTTGCATCGGTAATGAGGAAGATGCTCAGCTCTGCCTGGGCTTCAAGCCAGATGCTGACGTAGAGGGCGGCAAGACAGATGCTGAGGGTTACTACGGCATCTTCCAGGGTATGATGAAGGAGTTCGGATTCAAGTATGTTGTTTCTACTCTCCGTGAGTCTCTCTCTGCTACACACAACGGCTGGAAGGCTCTTATCTATGACGGTAAGGAGTTCTACCAGAGCAAGCACTATGATATCAACCCTATCATCGACCGCGTAGGTGGTGGTGACTCTTTCTCTGGTGGTCTGATCCACGGTCTCCTGACCAAGGAGACTCAGGCAGAGGCATTGGAATTCGCAGTAGCTGCTTCTGCATTGAAGCACACTATCCCAGGCGACTTCAACCTCGTTTCTGCTGATGAGGTAGAGAGTCTTGCTGGCGGTAACGCTAATGGTCGCGTTCAGCGATAAATTAAGTGAAGAGGGAAGAGTGAAGAATGAAGAATTCATTTGCTCTCTTCCTATTTAACTTTTAACACTTAACATTTAATATTAAAATAAAAAATGGCAAAGTTTAGCAAAATGCAGGTCATGGCAGCCATGAAAGAGACTGGTATGGTTCCTGTATTCTTCAATAAGGACGTTGAAATCTGCAAGAACGTAATCAAGGCTTGCTATGAGGGTGGCGTTCGCGTTTTCGAGTTTACTAACCGTGGTGACTTCGCTCACGAGATTTTCGGTGAGTTGGTAAAGTGGGCTGACAAGGCTTGCCCTGAGATGATCTTGGGTGCTGGTACAGTTGTTGATGCTGGTACAGCTTCTCTCTATCTCCAGTTGGGTGCCAACTTCATCGTAGGTCCTAACTTCAACCCTGACATTGCACCAGTCTGCAACCGTCGCCTGGTTCCATATTCACCAGGTTGTGGTTCTGTTACAGAAATCAACAATGCTCAGGCAGCAGGTTGCGATGTAACAAAGGTATTCCCTGCTGGTAACGTAGGTGGTCCTTCATTCGTCAAGAATGTGATGGCACCATTGCGTTGGAGCAACATCATGGTAACAGGTGCCGTAGAGCCAACAGAGGAGAATCTTACTCCTTGGATCAAGGCTGGCGTACTCTGCGTAGGTATGGGCTCTAAGCTCTTCCCTAAGGAGACTGTTGCTGCTGGCGACTGGGCTGCTATCACAGCTAAGTGCCAGGAAGCTCTTGGCTATATTGCCAAGGCTCGCGCTTAATTTTGAAAATCGTTTTTAAATAAAAGTTGTTTGGTTTTTATGCTTATGCATAAAAAGAAATGTCATCTTTATAGCGTCGTCATCAACCTTGTGGTGGTGGCGGCGCTTTTCTTTTCAGCTTGTTCGCCTGCCCATCAGTATGAGGTGGATAAGTTGAACAGCCAATCCTATGCTCTTCACTATCGCAACCTCGACTCTACCAAAGTGCTGGCAAAGAGAGCCTTAGCTCTTTCCGACGATTATCCTACCGGTTATGCAGAGGCTTGCAACAACCTTGCCTTCGTGGCTATTGCCAAGATGGATTACAAGCTTGCCAAACAGTGGCTCAACCGGGTGGAAGAACGCAGCGACAACCAGATAGAACTCCTTATTGCCGGCGTCCAGAATATGCGACTCTGTCAGCGGGAAGCCCGCAACAAGGATTTCTACGCCTATCGTGAGAAAGCGATGCGCCGACTGCGCCGAATAGGCGAGGAGACTGATAACCTTCCTCCTCGTGAATATCAGCGTGCGGTCTATGCCCAGTCAGAGTTTGCGATTGTGGCTTCCACCTATTTCTATTATGTGCAGTTGGAGAAGCCGATGATGCAAGCCCTAAACCAGATAGACCCTGACGCCTTGGAGCAGGACACAGCCCAGTATCTGAACTATCTTTACAATTTCGGTTCGGGTGGAGCGATTACCCACGGTACTCAGCACGAGATTCTGCAGGCAGAATTCGATATGCTCATCAGATGCTACATGCTGGCGAGCGGTCCTAATCCTTATCCTTACTGGCAGGCGAATGCCCTTCAAGCTATCAGCGAACATATCCAGGATGAAGACAACCGGGAGTTCCTCATCAGGAACAACCTGCCAGCCTTCCAGTATCTCAACATCGAGCAGATGCCTGCCAACCTGCTTGCCGGCAACTTTGCCCAGCGGGCGCTCAATCTCTTCAGCAGCTATGGCGATGTTTATCAGACGGCAGGAGCCCATCGTACCCTTGCCGAGTGCTATTGGCAAATCAGGGATTACCAGTCGTCGCTCGACTGTCTGAACCATGCGCTCTATGACAACAAGGCTATCTTCCAGGCGCCCGACCTCGTGGCTTCCATCCGCGAGCAGATGAGTCTGGCTTATTCCGCACTCGACGACAAGGTGAAGAGCGACTACAACCGCAACGCCTATCTCGACCTGCAGGAGTCTTCCCGCCAGGACCGCCAGCTCGAAGCCCGTGCAGCCCAGCTCGACGATATCGCCACGATTCTCAATGTCATGATCATCGCCGTGATAGCCATGATTGTCATTGCCGTCATCCTGCTCTATGTCTTCGACTATATGAAGCGCAAGAAAGCCAAGGAGGAATCCACGGAAGAACTGCTTAAACCTCTGCATGAACGAATGGAGCTTAATGCTCAGAAACATAAAGAATTCCTTGAGAAGTTTGAAGAGGAAACAGAACGCCGTATGGAATTGACGATGAGGGTATCTGCCAACAAGGAACGCAACGTGGAGCAGCGCACCAAAGTGGAGTTTGCCAACTCAAATCTTTCGTATATAAACCGTATGCTGAACGAGGTGACCCGACTCTGCAAGGGTGGTGAAACTGAGGAGGTAAGAAAACAGCGCTACCAGTATATATTGGAACTGGTAGATGTCATTGAAGATTATAACAGTACCCTGACACGCTGGATTCAGATGAAGCAGGGAATGCTGAATCTCCGCATCGAGAGCTTCTCCCTGCAGCAGCTCTTCGACATTGTGGAGAAGGGAAAGACGAGTTTCCAGATGAAGGGCATCAGGCTCGTGGTGAAGCCGACGGATGCTGTTCTGAAAGCCGACCGTGCCCTGACGCTCTTCATGATCAATACGATAGCCGACAACGCCAGGAAGTTTACTCCTGCCGGTGGCGAGGTGGTCGTCGAGGCTCAGGTCAAGGCAGAGGATAAGTATGTGGAGATTTCCATCACGGACAACGGAAGGGGTATGGACGAGGAACAGCTGGCTCATGTCTTCGACCGCGCCTATACCGGCGGACATGGTTTCGGACTGATCAACTGCAAGGGAATCATCGAGAAATATAAGAAGACGAGCCGCATGTTTGACAAGTGCGATATTTCTGTACAAAGCAAGGTGGGCAAGGGGAGCCGTTTTGCCTTCCGCCTTCCTGCGGGTCGTATGCTCCTGCTGTCGTTGCTGATAGCCCTGTTCTCATGGCTTCCTTCAGGCAGCGCCTGGGCGAAGATGCAGAAATCTCATGGCTCTCATCATCAGCACAAGCGTACAGCCGTTCAGAAGCCGCTCAATCTGCAGCGAGCCGACCAGTATGCCGACAGCGCCTATTTCAGCAATGTCAACGGTCATTACGAGCGCACGCTTGCCTTCGCCGATTCAGCAAGAGAGTATCTCAACCGCCATTATCTCTCGCTCCGACCTAAGGGAACCTTCCTGATGGTGAAGTATCCGAAGTCGGGAGCCATAGCCGAACTGCAGTGGCTCAGAGACAGTCTACCAACCGACTACAACGTGATTCTCGATATCCGCAACGAGAGTGCTGTGGCAGCCCTGGCGCTCCACCAGTGGGACCTGTATGCCAGCAACAACAAGGTCTACACCCAGCTCTTCAGGGAGATGAGCGCTGACAATACGCTCGATGAATACGTGCGCACGATGGAGGTTTCCAAGAACTCCAAGAATGTGGCGGTGGTTCTCCTGATACTCCTCCTGCTGCAGCTGCCGCTGGCTTACTATCTGCTGTATTATCGCCACATCCTGCGCTATCGCTTCGCCGTAGACAAGGTGAATACCATCAACCAGATTCTGCTCAGCAGCAGCTCTGACAAGGAAAAGCTGCAGCGAATCAGCGAGATATGGGATGAGAAAACCAGCCGTAGAGCCAACAGCGAACAGCTCAACGAGGTGGTGGTGCGCATCGAGAAAGCGCTGAACGACGGCATTGCAGATGTCCGGAAGGACTACAGCAGACTGGAACTGCTGGAAGATGAAATCCACCGAACGGAATACGAGGGCGACAAGCTGTATGTTGCCAATCAGGTGCTCAACAACTGTCTCTCTGCCCTGAAACACGAAACGATGTATTATCCGTCGCGCATCCGACAGCTCATCGAAACCAATCCCGATGATGTGGAATCGCTGCGCGAGCTGATAGAGTATTACAAATCGGTATATACCATGCTGAGTACGCAGGCGATGGAGCAGGCGAAGGGTATGGTAAGGCTGGATTACCACCTGCTGGAGCGTCTTTTCGAAATCCTGATAGCCAATACGAAGAAGTGCGACATCAGAATCGAGACTACGGCCGGAAATCCTTATGCCGAGGTGTATGTGAAGCAGCATGAGTCAGCTTACGTTTCCCGCCAGATTACCGATTTCTTTTCTTCAACTACCGTGGATGTCAATTATCTCGTGGCGAGACAGATAGCCAGAGAGGTAGGTGATATTACCAACTTGCGCGGCTGCGGTCTCAGTTCCACTGCCGGATCTGACGGCAGTGCAATCATCAAGGCTGTCCTGCCTGTAGCGGTCGTTAAGAGAATCGACTTCGAGGGCTTGAAGGAAAGATGGAAACATAAGGTTGAATTAGAAATAACAGAAGTTCAGCATGAGAAAACTCAAGCTGGAATTGAATAGAAATACTAAAAATAGAATTGAGATATGGAGAATTTTAAAGTGATTATAGTAGAAGATGTGCCACTGGAGCTGAAAGGTACCGAGGGCATCTTCAAGACCGACATTCCTGAGGCAGAAATCATTGGAACTGCCGAAAACGAACCGGCTTACTGGCGACTTATCAAGGCGCAGAAGCCCGACCTCGTGCTGCTCGATCTGGGATTGGGCGGTTCTACCACCATAGGCGTGGAAATCTGCCGCAGCACCAAGCAGCAGTATCCCGACGTGAAGGTGCTCATCTTTACGGGCGAAATTCTCAACGAGAAGCTTTGGGTGGATGCGCTGGATGCCGGATGCGACGGAATCATCCTGAAGAGCGGCGAACTGCTCACCCGTGGTGATGTGGCGAGCTGCATGGGCGGCAAGAAGATGGTCTTCAACCAACCTATCCTGAAGAAGATTATCGAGCGATTCAAGAAGAGCGTAAACAGCGAGCTGATGCGCCAGGAGGCTCTCATCAATTACGAGATTGATGAATATGACGAGCGTTTCCTGCGCCATCTTGCCCTGGGCTACACCAAGGAGCAGATTACCGGTCTGCGAGGAATGCCTTTTGGTGTGAAGAGTCTGGAGAAGCGCCAGAACGAGCTGGTGCAGAAGCTGTTTCCTGACGGCAACAACGGCAATAGCGTGAATGCCACCCGACTGGTGGTAAGGGCCTGCGAACTGCGCATCCTGGATATTGATAATCTCGTGGCTGACGAGGAATAGGTCATGAGGGAGATAATTCATGGGGAATAGGACTATGAGGAATAGAAAATCGATTTATCGGAAGTTGACCCGTTTGGGGGCATGGCTGGCTAGCGGATTGCTGGTTGGCCAGTGCGTCCTGGTGCTGGTATCGTGGCTGCAGACGGCTGCGATGCCGGAAACCTTCCCGCGCACGTTGCTCAATGCCGAGGGCATCCGATGGTTCTTCGGACGCTTTACGGAGAATCAGATGCAGCCGATGCTGGTCTGGCTCCTGCTGCTCTGCATCTCGCTGGGGGCACTCTACAGGAGCGGTCTGCTTCATTTCAACGGCAGGGAATATCGCCAGCGGGTAGCCATGCGAGTGGTGTTTTTCGAGTTTCTGCTGTTCGTCTTCGTGATGGTTTGTCTCACGATGGTTCCCCATGCTATATTGCTGAACGTGATGGGTGGCATCTGGGGCAGTAGTTTTACGAAGAGTCTCCTTCCGTACATTTGTTTTGCGGTTATGGTGATGAGTCTCACTTTCGGTGTGGCGAGCAACCGCTTCCGTTCGCTCACGGAGGCTTATGAGGCGTCGTATTTCGGCATCCGCGTCTTTGCTCCGCTCTATCTCCTCTACGTTCTCTCCGTCCAGCTCTACAGTTCCCTGGTTTATCTTTATTTCTAAAAGGACGGGGCTAATATCTCTGTGAAATATGAAAATATCTCTGAGAGATAAAAAAATATCTCCGTGGGATATAATATTATTTCTGAGAGATAAAATAATATATCCGTGGAATGTGAAAATACAGAACTTTCTCATGGGGTTCAAGAACGGGCTGAAGGCCCAAAAGCTCCTAGCCCAATGGGTAAAGGTAGGGATATAAAAAAGCCCTGCAAGAGGTAGCTTATTGCTGTTCTCTTGCAGGGGATTTTTATCTATTATTGGGCTTACTTGTGAAGTTTTGCCTAATTGACTGTTATTGGTTCACTGTAATATCGTTGCCTGCTGTTGAATTGCCAGCTACCCAATCTTCTGTAGATGCATCAAAATTAATTGGAGTTAAGATTGGCTTGCCTTGGTCATCATAACCACCACCAAATATCAAGGTGTAGACATAACGCTTGCCTGGTTGCCAGTCAGCCGCGAATGGTACATATAGTGTTCCATAGCCTGATTCAGAACCACAATAGTAGGAATCATTAATTGATATCTTGCATTCTATTGACAAGTAACTTTGTTTTTTTGTGTCGGCTTCATCTTTTTTATTATGTGATGTATCCCATGCTGTCAATTTCTGAGGGATAAGAAACATAGGTTTGCTTGTTGAAATTTCTGTTGCATCAGTCTTAACATCTATTGTTGCATCCTTTATGACAGTATTTGGTGTTTGTGTGGGAAGAGTTTTATATGACCAATCAGACTGTTCAGGTGCAGTACGATTTGTTGGTATTGTGAAATTACCACTGTGCTTGAAATTATGCAATTTGATACTGTTAATCTCCACGGTCATATTTGAGAGCTGTTTCTTTGCCTGAAATACAACCTGAGAGGTGATATGATGGAACTGCAACTGTACTTTTCCGCCATTATTAGTTTTGCTTTAGTTTGGGGCAATAGCATACATTACGTCGGTATAAGGGTGACTTCCATCTCCGTACTCGTCACCACTCAAATAGTGTATTTCCTTCGTATTTTGGGAAATCTGCCAAGTATGATAATCAATAACTGATTCTGAATTTGACACTGGGCTGACAGCATAAAAATTCAAAGAGCTAGTAGGCCAATACTTGAGATCTGTAAGGTCGGCATAATTCCATTTTGATCCATCATATGAAATTTTGACTCCACCAGTTCCATATTCGTTGTCATCGCCCATGAACCGATCTCCATCAGTACCATTTTCGTTTTTAAACGCATACACATTAAAACTGTAGTCTTTCAAATTACTAGAATTAATACTTGTTGCTCTAGATCCCATCTGGCTGCCAACGGTATGGAAGCCGATTGGGGTCTTTTCCTGAGCGGTATCAATGCTTGCGAGCTCGGTGTCCGAGCATCCTGACAGCGATGCCATTACGGCAAAGGCTGCAGTAAATAAATAAATTTTGTTCATAAGAAAATTTAATTTGCTTAACTTTAAATATAATATTGGTTTATTTTACCTGAAAACTTTCTGAATCGCATATTTTCTAACACAGAATATCTGTGTTTACGTCTGCCCAGTCATCGGCTCCTACGTCAAATCCGGCATCGTCCTTGCTGCCTCCGGAATCCTCCGGAATATCGAAATCAAAGTTCAATACCAGATGAACATTGCCTATATGGCCCTTTACGGGGAAGAAACGGACCTGCCGGGTTACGTCCTGCTCCAGAACATGCAACTTGCCCGTGCGACTCTTGATGTAGAGCTTGAACACATGGGGCTCGGTGCTCTTCTGACGATAGCCGAAGGTGTAGAAGCCGCCCTTGATCTGACCGTCCTTTACCTCGCCGCCAAACAGCAGGCGCTCGGATGGAACATCATCGGGCAACTCATCTTTTGCCAACAGCAGCGAACCCGACATTGCTGAAAGACTCGCCCTGATGTCAGCCACTCTCTCAAGATGGCGGATGCCATGCACCTCGTAGGTGTATCGGCTCACCTTGTTCTCGGGATGGAGCGTGATGATCAGCTCGTCTTCCTCTCCGTTGTCCTTCACCGAAACCGTTTCCAGATGGTAGCCGCATATCCACGGAGGAGTGATGCAGGCTTGCTCGCCATCAGGCGTCTGAACGGAGCGGGTATAGGCGGTATATTGCCAGAAGCTGTCAGTATTCTTCCACAGAACGCCGTCGGCATCATAGTTGTAGCTCGCCACGGCATAGTCGTTTGCCGGCAATTCTATCGTCTTGCCTTCGCCATACGGAAAGTCGAATATCCAGGGATCACCTTTGCCTTGGAGAGGGAAGAAGATGACTCGCATTCCTTCCGGCTTATCGAAGTCTGCCAGCTGTTTCCATTTCAGCACCACTCTGAGGGAGCGGAACTTGACGGTTTCCGGAAATTTGAGTTCCTTGTGCTCGCACGCCGTCAGAATCAGGAAGCCCGTGAGGATGAAAAATGTAAGGATTCTTCTAATCATCACTCCCTCCTTTCCTGCTGGAGGAATCCATCAGAGAAGAATTTTTCTGACGTGATTTTCCTTGGTTGCAATTCCCTTTTCCCAGGAGCCAGACGAGCGATATTTCAGCCTTTGTAGGGCCTATCCATTGCCGCTTCTTCGTGGCTTGCCATACGTATTCACCGTCCTGTGGGAGATATTCGTGGTAGATTCCGCCCCAGTATCCGGCTCCGATGGTGAAATCGATGTTCCATCTTCGGGCGATGGGGAGGGAGTAGCCATATTCGGCTCCCACCACGTAGTTCATCTTGTCCCAAAGCGTGCCACCGGGCTTGCCGCCCATGTAGCCCCTTCCACCGGTTTCGAAATCGTAGGTGAAAATCTGGCCGTACACCCCGACATGATGCCCCGTGAGGGCTTTCCTTCGGGCTGCCTTTCCCAGCCATTTGCGCAGGGCAACATCTCCACCGTAGGCTCGCCAGTACCAGTGGCTGCGGTCGTTGTTCCACCATCCGTACATGGCGTTGGCGGCAACCGTCCATCTCTTGCCGAGGTCGAATTCCACTCCTACGTTGGGAATCAGCAATGCGTCATATATTATATTCGTCCGTATGTCCATATAGAATGGTTTGTTCATTTTTACGGAGTCGTTCTCCTGTTTTATATTCTGTGCCGGCGCTCTGCTGCCATATATTAATAATGTGATGAGGAGTATATATTTGGTTATTCCATTCATCATGTTATCTGAGAATTGTATATTTTCTGCTATAATTTTTCATTTACGGCTGCAAAGATACAAAGAGTTTGTAATAATACCAAATTGTAATAGTTAAAATATTATAAAGGAAGTAGGATTATCATTATTTGTCAAGAATATTGCCTTTGGGGGAACAAAATAATAAGAAAAGGTGTATTGCAAAAAAACGATTTGCAATACACCTTGAATATTATTTCTTCTCCAGCTCCTGAAGGCTTTCCATTTTCTTGGATTCCAGGAACTCGTAGATGCCGCAGAGATGCTCACGGACGCGGCCGTGGCCGAATTCGTAGACCTTGCTGACAAGGCCATCAAGGAAATCACGGTCGTGGCTCACCACGATGAGCGTGCCGTCGAAATCCAGAAGCGCCTGCTTCAATACATCCTTCGTCTTCAGGTCGAGATGGTTGGTAGGCTCATCGAGAATCAGCAGGTTCACCGGCTCCAGCAGCAGCTTGAGGATGGCAAGACGGGTGCGCTCGCCACCCGACAACACCTTCACCTTCTTGGTAGAATCCTCGCCGCCAAACATGAAGGCACCGAGCAGATCACGAATCTTGTTGCGGATTTCGCCCTTTGCAACATCGTCGATGGTCTGGAATACCGTAAGCTCGCCATCGAGCAGAGAAGCCTGATTCTGAGCGAAATAGCCAATCTGGACATTATGTCCCAGCTCCAGTCTGCCTTCGTTCTGAAGCTGCCCCATGATGCATTTCACGAGCGTAGACTTACCCTCTCCGTTTCTTCCCACGAAGGCAATCTTGTCGCCTCGCTCCACGGTGAGGTTCACGCCGCTGAAAATCTGCTTGCCGTCGAACGACATCGCCACATCGCTCATCTGCACCGGATAGTTGCCGCTGCGTGGACTAGGCGGGAACTTGAGACGCAGACGGCTGGTGTCCTCCTCATCCACCTCGATGAGTTCCAGTTTCTCCAGCATCTTCACGCGGCTCTGTACCTGGAAGGTCTTGGAATAGGTTCCCTTGAAGCGTTCGATGAAGTCCTTGGTCTCGGCAATCATCTTCTGCTGTTCCTCATATTTCTTCATCTGCTGCTCGCGGCGTTCCTTTCTGAGTTCCAGATACTGGCTGTAGGTAGCCTTGTAGTCGTAGATTCTGCCCATGGTCACCTCGATGGTTCTAGTCGTGATATCGTCAACGAATTTGCGGTCGTGGCTGATGACAACCACTGCCTTCGAACTGTTGATGATGAAGTCTTCCAGCCATCCGATAGATTCGATGTCGAGGTGGTTGGTCGGCTCATCGAGGAGCAGTACGTCGGGCGATTTCAGAAGCAGCTTAGCCAGTTCTATACGCATGCGCCATCCACCGGAGAACTCGCTGGTAGGGCGGTTGAAGTCGGAGCGTTCGAAGCCCAGTCCGAGCAGCGTTTTCTCCACGTCTTCCTCGAAATGGGTCATATCGATGGCATAGAATTTTTCTGACAGAGAAGATACCTTTTCGATGAGCTGCATGTAGTCATCGCTGTCGTAGTCGGTACGTGTGGTGAGTTCGTTGTTGATGCGGTCGATTTCCGCCTGCATTTCGTGCAGATGGGCGAACGCCTGGCAAGTTTCCTCGAAAACGGTGCGTCCGTCTTCGGTCATGAGATGCTGTGGCAGATAGGCGATGACGCAATCTTTCGGAGCCGAGACCGAGCCACGTGTGGCAGTTCTCACGCCTGCGATGATCTTGAGCAGGGTACTCTTTCCTGCGCCATTCTTTCCCATCAGGGCTATACGGTCCTTCTCATTGATCTGGAAGGAAATGTCTTTGAATAGGGTGGTGCCGCCAAATTCTACGGTCAATCCATCAACTGTAATCATATTTTTTTCTTGTTCTAATGTTTATTTCTTCTGCAAAGGTAATGAATTATTGTCATCAATCAATGATGTGATTGATGACCATTCCTGCGATTGCCATGCCGAAAGTGGCGGTGATGTGGCAGAGCGAACCGTTGATCTGCGCCTTTGTTGAGCACCATTCGTGTTCCACGAGTCGCTGGTCGCCCCTGTTCTGCATCGGCTTTTCCTCGCTGAAAACACATTGGAACTTGCGACGGGGAAACGTCTTGTTCTTCTTGAATTTCTTGCGCAGGGCCCTTGCCAGCGGATCGCCATCCACCTTCCAGAACTCAGCCTTCCTCACCATGAACGGGTCGCTGCGCAGGGCTGCACCCATCGAAGAAATGAAGGTGATTTCCTTCGGGAGGGCAGTGGCACGGAGAATCAGATCTGCCTTGTCCTTCAGCGAGTCGATGGCATCGATGATGAAGTCGTATTCCTCCATGTGGAATTCGTCGGCTGTTTCCGCCTGATATATTTTCTGATAGGCGGTGATGTTGGCATCAGGGTTGATATCCAGCAGGCGCTGGCGCAGTGCATCCACCTTCACCTCGCCGATGGTGCGGCTGGTTGCCATCAGCTGGCGGTTGCAGTTGGTCACGCAGACGCGGTCGCTGTCCACGATGGTGATGTTCCTCACGCCGCTTCTCAGCAGTCCCTCGGCGCACCATGACCCCACGCCTCCGATACCGAAGATGAGCACTCGTGCCGACTGTAATTTCTCAAGATTATCCTTTCCCAGGAGCAGTTCCGTGCGTCGCTGCATTCCCCGCTCCATTGCTGTTATTTTATTTCCCATTCAATTATCTTTTTATTATCTTTCAACCTTGCTTTTGCGCAATTCCGGTGCAAAGATACAAATAATAATCCGAAAAGTCATCATCTGGCAGAATTTTTTGTTTCGGAAAATCTTCCTAATCCTCCTCAATCCGGGCGATGCGCCTGATGCTTCCGGTGCGCTGGCTGATGATGAGCGGCACACGTTCTACCACCACCATGGAAGTATCCAGACCCAAAGCCTTAGGCTCGTCGATGCCAATCTTGCTGATAATGGCGTAGATAGTCATCAGTAAATTCTGTTGACGATTATCTGAGCTCTCAGGGTAATAAACGCGGTGGATGATGATGAAACGGAAATCGCCCGGAATGCCGTTCTTGCGCAGCGATGGATAGGTGCTTTTCAAATCTACCTTCCTGCTTGCCACAAGATCTTCCACCACCTGGCGCAGATAGAGGCTCACCCTAGGCTCTATGCGGAAGCCAATGTGCATCGTCACGCTGTAGAGGGTATCGGGAATCAATGTCTCGCAACTGTACTCCAGCGTATCAGGTGTGTCAACAAACTCCATGTTGATAAGCCAGTAATGGTCAGCACGTTTCGGCTGCTTGTTGATGATGGAGTAGAGCAGCTTGTCGTCTACGGTGCCTTCCTTGCTGGCGTGGTTTACATAAACCAGGTTGGAAGCGTACTTGGGAATGCTCTCGTCGGCCTTGATGTCGGAGATAATCTGATAATAATCATTCAGCGGCTTGGTGCTGATATAATGTCGGCGTATCTTCATGGCTCTCACCCACACATACATCATCAGGAAGAGGATTCCGCCTATGAGCATCGTACACCATCCTCCTGCGAGGAATTTTGACAGATTGGCTGCCAGGAAGATGGCTTCGATGGTGCAGTAAGCGCCCATGAAGAGCAGGGTGAAGACCCGCGCCACGCCCCTGCTGTGGAGATAGAAACCGAGCAACAGGGTGGTCATCAGCATAGTGATGGTGATGGCGAGACCGTAGGCTGCCTCCATGTGCGAGGAGTCGCGGAAGAGCAGGATGATGATCACCACGCCGATGTACATAGCAAGGTTGACGACCGGAATATAGAGCTGCCCCTTGACATGGGTAGGATGCTTGATTCGCATGCGCGGCCAGAAGTGCAGGTTCATGGCTTCGCTCAGTATGGAGAAGGTTCCGCTGATGAGAGCCTGGCTCGCCACGATTGCCGCACCCGTGGCCATGATGATGGCGAAGAACAGCATGCTCTGCGGCATGATGGCAAAGAACGGATTCACGGCCATTGATGTATCCACATGATTGAGCACCCACGCACCCTGACCCAGATAGTTGAGAATGAGCATGGTCTTCACAAAGCCCCAGCTGATGGCGATATTCTTCCTGCCGCAATGACCCAGGTCGGAATAGAGTGCCTCTGCACCGGTGGTACAGAGAAATACGGCGCCCAGAATCAGGAACCACTCCGGCGATCTTGCCAGAAGCATGGCTGCATAATAGGGGTTGAAGGCCTTCAGAATCAAGGGATAAGAGGTGATGCTGAAAGCTCCCGTTACGCCCAGCAGCAGGAACCATATCAGCATGAAGACTCCAAACGACTTGCCAATGCTCTCTGTGCCAAAGCGTTGCACAAAGAAGATGATGGTGATGATGCCCAGTGTGATGGGGATGACTGGCAGGTGGGGACTGATGCTTTCGAGTCCTTCGATGGCTGTGGTCACGGTGATGGCAGGGGTGATGATTCCGTCTGCCAGCAGTGTACTTGCTCCGATGATGGCAAGAATGTAAATCCACTTTCTCTTCATCTTGCGCAACAGGGCGTAGAGGGCGAGGATGCCACCTTCGCCATTGTTGTCGGCGCGCAGCGCCACGCATACGTATTTGATGGTGGTCTGCAGGGTGAGTGTCCAGATGATGCAGGACAGTGCACCCAGGATAGTGTTTTCGCTGATGGTTTCGCCTGTATGCAGGATGGCCTTCATCACATAGAGGGGTGATGTTCCGATGTCTCCGAACACGATGCCCAGTGTGACGAGCAGCCCCAGGAAGCCTACCCGATGCGGGTTGCAGGCTACTGAACTTTCTGTTTTTTCACTCATGTTACTTCTCTTTTTTTTAAAAATATTATCCTTTAAAATATTATCCTTTTGATTATAAATTTGGGTGCAAAGGTATAGCCATGCGAAATAATAATCGATTTATTTAACAAGAATTATCCGATTTAACATCTGATAAAGGTTATCACATGTACCCCCTTCAGGAAAATACAAAACCGGCTGAATTTTAGTGATGAGCCTAAAATCAGCCGGTTTTCAGAATGGAGAGGATATTAAGAACCTAAAATTTACATGCTGCTCGTTACTGCTATTACATGCAGCACATTACTGCTATTACATGCAGCTCGTTACTCCGAGCGATGCGGCTACTGCCGTTACGATTGACAACAAGATCTGAATGATTGTCTTCCAAGTTTCACGTTTCATTTTCATTAGTGATTAATTGTTAGTGATTATTTATTAGTGATTATTTATTAGTGATTAATTCAGTTTCAGTTCCAGAGCATGCCCCCGAAGGGGCTATGCCTAGAGGCCTACGTCGCCACTGTCGGTGTTACCGCCACCACCTTCCTGAGAGCCGCCGCCACCCTGAGTGCCGCCGCCTTGAGTGTTATCACCGGAGCTTGAGCCTCCGCTAGGATTGCCTGCGGTACCTCCACCTTCGCCGGCTACATACTCATCGTATGCCACGATCTTGGTGAGCTTCTTGAGCTCAGCATTACTCCAGTTCTTGGTATTTCTCACAATCAGGTGAACCCCCTGCACGCTTGCAGCCGTCACCTTCTCTCTGGTTTCCTCACCGCGCGAGGTCATACCGATGGAGAACAGGCCGAGGTCGGAGAATCTCACGCTCTTGCCGTCGAGAATCAGCTCCTTCAGGCAGTCGAGCGTATCCATCAGCACTCCGTGGATGGTGCCTCGGCTGTAAGGCGAATTGTGTTCAGAGATGTGAGTTACGAAGTCCTCGAAGTTCATCTCTCGGTCGCTCACTGCAGTAGCATACCAGAGTTTCTTACCAGCGTTCTCACCACTTTGTGGGGTACGCATTACTTTACGATACTTACTAGTTCCAAGTCCCATAATCAATTAATTTTTAAAGGGTTAATGTTTTAATGTTCTCTGATTCATCTTTCTTCCGATTGGTACCTATATCTTCCGATTGATGGTGAAAAGGAAAGGTTGATATCTTTCTTCTAATGACAATGCAAAGATACGAAGATTTTCTGTATCTACCAAATTTTTGCATGTGATAAGGAGCGATTTTCAGCAACTTACGATTTGAAACTTAGTTAAAGAAATCAAACTCTATGTTTTGTGGGGCGCATCTCTATGTTTTGTGGCATAGAAAACTATGTTTTGCCATATAAATCAGCATATTACAAAGTAATACCCGTTTTCGGGAAACGTATTCAGTATTCAGTTATTCAGTTTTTTTCGCTGTGGTTACCATTCTCTGTATAGATAGTATATTATATATATAATATATATAATATAAAATAATTACTTACAATTTATAACTACAAAAAGGGTTACTATCGCGAAAAAAACTGAATAACTGAATACTGAATAACCTTTTAGGTACTAATTAGTTTACTCCGCAAGGGGTATTCCATTCGGGATGTGGCAAAAGTTAAGTGGAAGAGGCGTGAGTACGGTGCAACGAGTTAAGCAATTAAAAATACACAATCACAGCAATAAAACTATTAATTTTACGTTCTTTTCAAAAAAGGGGTTGTGCAATAGTGGCTTAAAGGCTAAAAGCACTACCTTTGAATGCTGTTAAATATGGTAATGTTCAAAGTCACAATTTGTGATTTTTGAAAAATGAATATAAATATGACAGATAAAATAGAAAAAAAGGAAGCAACCTTTGCAGTGCCGTACAATGGCAAGGACAACAACGATTATGTCGATGGCAAGGGCTTCTGCTGCAATGACGGCAGCTTGGAGGCTGCGCATGCACGAGCTTTGTCGAGAGCTGCAAAGAATAACTTCCAAGAAAGATATTGTTTTGATAATCCAACTAAATTTGTAGATTTGTTAGGCTTATTTGAAACTATATCTCAAGCAAAAGAATATCGTGCAATGAATGGCATCAAAGGACGTATCCAAAAAAACGAAGATGGTACATATTCTATAAATCCCATACATTCCGCTCGATTTAAGAAAAAATAATATAACTTTGAACCAAATTTCTCATCTAAATGAAGATATCATCCATATTAAAACAGAAGCGGACATGGAGCATCATGCTTTTCTATGTTCTGGCGGTATTAATAAGAGTCGTCTCAACCCGCTTTGAGACCATAGACCCATCCCACGTCAAATTGTGGGATTTCGTAGGTGGCTTGAGTCCACTCATAGGCGCGATTGTCGTTATCTTGGCGCTTCGAAGAAAAATGAAGACATCTCTTTTTGGTACATCGGTCACCAAGAGTATTCTCACATTGGCGGTGCCTTTTGTTCTGTTTGGCATTGTTGATTACAAGGAGATTGGACTCTGTTTGTGGTTATTGTTTGTATATCTGCTCTATGCCTTCTTCGAAGAGGTGGGCTGGCGTGGATACCTTTATAGCGAACTAATTGGCTGCAAAATTATTCACCGACTGCTGCTCACCACTTTGCTTTGGTTCTTTTGGCATTGCAGAGCATGGCAAATAGGGGATGTGGGCTTCTTTGCCTTGTTGTTCCTTGCTTCTTTTGGTCTTGACAAGCTTATCCGTGATACGCATTCTCTTATACTGGTGGCCTGCTTCCATGGTCTGTTCAATTTTTATTTCAAATGCCTCTCCGACCCAAGCCATTGGTCGTCAATCGTTTGTCTCGTCATCACCATCATGCTGTGGCTCTACATTTGGTATGGGCCAAAAGTCAAGATTTGCTGGAGATAATGTAATGCTTGGGGCAAAAATACAAAAAGAAAGGAATACTTTATGTATTATTAGAATGGTAATATGATAGATTATATATTTTATAGAGTATATTGGGCTTATAACAAAAAAAGAGAGTCCGCAAAGTTTCTTAGCCCATTGTATATGGCAATGGTCTTTGCGTTTCTCTCTTTCCCATTCGCATTATTTTTGTGCGAACTATTAAGGGATTCATACCATAGAAATGATGGATATTTGTTATCCATTTATCTACTAATGATATTAATATACTCTTATTTAAGATTTTTCCCTAACAAAAAGATATCGTTGATAAATAAAAAATTCGAAGGGAATGGTTATAATTATAAGATTCCTGATTGGTGTTTTTTCGTGGTTCTTCCATTATCCATAGTTTGGGGAATTATAACATACTCTCTTTTGGTAAAGTTTTTGATAAAACCTTTTGCCTTGAGAGGTATTATATATAATATGCTGTAAGCGTTCTATAAAAAATGCAATCAAAGACTTATATACAAACATCTCGTTCTTATACATCACCATCAAAAGGCAATTTGGGGTGGAAAGAAGTGCCAATGCCAAAAATTATACAAACAAGACCTTCCTCTAATGAAGATGTATCAAGTGGAAAATATTATTATAGAACAATCAAAAAATAGAAATCATGATAATTAAAAAAATCCTAGTATTTTTTATCTGTAGCATTGTTCCTTAATTAAGGAACAATGCTTAGATTCACTAAAAAGTGTGTGCTTACCTGATAGTATAGCGGAACAAATAGAAAATAACTATAAAGACAAATATACAAATGCAAGTAAAAATGTTGTAAACCTCATCTCTCCTAATAATTATAATTTTGTGGATGGAATATATGCTTTCAAAGGCATGGGACCACATTTTCCAAGACAAATTTTTGTCTATAAGAGAGAGAAAATTTTCATCTTTAATAGCCGAGGGGACTATAATCCAGAAGGTGTTATTATGGAATTCTGCTCTTGTATTAAAAAGTTAAATTTAACACACAAGGAAATTGTAGATTATCTTAATGTAATATGCTTATATTTACAGGAAGAAGAGGTAACTGATTATGGAGATACGATAAAATAACAAAAGTACAATTCTGTGGAAAACGAATTTACGTTTTCATGGAATTGTACAGTACCCTATGCTTTCTTCCTCAGTACAAAGTGTTTAGCTTCCTTTCTTTTCGGCTCATTTTTGGATGAATCTATCAGAATAATGCTGCTATAATTCTTCATCTTATAAAAGATGTTGTCACCGCTTGAAGGACGAACAAGCATCAGGACATTGTTATCAAGTACTTGGAAAGTGCTGCTTGCCTCGTCATACCCTTCTTCCTTGCTATCTATTTTTCAAAATAAAACAAATCTATGCAATAAATGCAAATTACAATCGTTTTTCAACTATAACCAACAAAAAGTTGGCGAGATGAAAATAACATTAAAACAAGGCTTCAAACCGCCTTAAAAACTACCGTGACCGATGCGCTTCACAACGTGCATGCTACCCATACCAATGGCTGTGGCAAGACAGTGAAGACCATTCAGAAGAGCGGTCCTGACGGTGAGAATACTCCGTAAAACGACAATCGTGTTACAAGTTATTCTCCTAAAAATATGCGGGCATACACTATCAAAAAGAAAAATAAGAGGAATAAAATATGAAACCACAAAAAATATATTCTATAATAATAGGATTGGTTGCATACATTATTATATCACATATATTCCATGTGTTTTTTAGAGGTAAAACTGATATAGCACTAAGCTTATTGTATATTTATAATGATATGTTATATATTGTAGGTTATATCTTTACATTTATGGTCTATGGTAGTAATAAGTTTAATAGAATCTTGTTTGGTACATTAAGCATCGCATTTCTGTTGTTTTTTGTATATAATTGGTGGGTCGTTTCATCTATGCCTTATGAGAGATTCTTATATATAGGCTTAGGATTGCTTGTTTATATATGTGAGTACATGTATTTAAAAGCTATACAAACCTTGTCTCTTATCCATATCTGAGTCTTCCGACTATCTAATACACATCTTACTCTGCCGACGAGCGCGCTACTGTTGATTCTTGTGGGTGCCCCTCATTTTAAAAAAAGAAAAATGATAACTGACTTTAGACCTCTCCGTAGCGGTCGAGCAGCAAA